>OFFG01000006.1_pt1 | contig 256133 bp, 226 predicted proteins | sample 1521331 | NCBI WGS metagenome assembly OFFG01 (sample SAMEA3504129, study PRJEB24116) | mouse gut metagenome | biome: mouse gut; feature: mouse-associated habitat; material: faeces | place: Denmark | collected 2011 | reverse complement strand
GGATTGTTATAAGATAGGAAGTCAAAATAAAAGGCCTTATGTATAGCAAATCCATGTATAAACATGTATAAAGATGTGCGTATAGACCGCGAGCTGGCGCGCATCAAACTGGCCATGAGCTAATAGTGCCGAGCTATAAATAATAACGAAAAACTGATTTCATATTTTGATATCAAGTGCCTCTATAAGTTTTTCCTCTGAGGGCAAAACAAGTTTATATTTAGATGCAAATATTTGGCGAGCCTCGTTCAATACACTGTACTTCACAAGCGTTTCGTCTTTGTCTTTACAGAGTATTATTCCAATAGTCGGGTTGTCATCGGACTGACGCTTGAGGTCGTCAAACATTCTGACGTACATTTCCATTTGGCCGATGTCTTGGTGCGTCAGCCTATCAGTTTTAAGGTCAATAAGCACAAAGCATTTTAGTAAATAATTGTAAAACACCAAATCCACATAGAAATGCATGGTTTCGGTACTTATGCGCATTTGACGTCCGACAAACGAAAATCCGTTGCCAAGTTCAAGCAAAAATTGTTCGATGTTATCAATTATGGCAGACTCCAATTCGCTTTCCAAAAATTTGCCGTTACCCTTAATTCCGAGAAATTCCATCACATAAGGGTCTTTAACAATGTTGTGCTGCGCTAACGGTTCTTTATGTTCGGTCAAAGACGATTGCGAGATAAGGCGGTGGAAAGAGTCTGTTTTCAGATTACGTTCCAACGTGCGTACGCTCCAATTGTGCTTCGATGATTCGGAAATGTAGTATTGGCGTTCCCGTTCATCGTCACATCTCATTATCAGACGAATGTGTGACCAACTTAAAAGGCTACACAGTGTGTGACTTTTTTCTTGGTCAGGATAGGTGAGATAAAAAGCTACCTTTCTGCTCTTGTTCAACAATGCGTTTACCAATTTGCCAATATGTTTGCGACATGATGGAATTGATAGACATATAGGCACGACTGCGCGCCTGTAAAAGCAATTCTTTTATCTCAGCATAGAATTGGGACTCTTGTATGTTGGTTGTCAGCTCTGTTCCCATATTACAAAGTTACAAATTTTCGGAGAATTAAAAGAAATAACCCGAGGATTTCTTGTTGTTCTTGAAGATAGGGGGGGCGCTAACAATCGGGCGGTGTCGGAGCTGTGCCATTCGGGAAAATCGGACGGGCGGTGGCATATGATGTTGACTATATCGGCCAAGTGTCGGCTGTTGAACGAGCTTTTTTGCAGGTAGGCGATCGACAGGGTATATGCGATTTTTGAGTTCCTTGACCGTTGCTGAACACTTCTGTGGGTAAAGAATAGGCGCCATGGCGCGTCCGGCTTCATCCTCCTTCCCTATGGATAAAAAAACGCCGGAGGAATCATCCCCCAGCGCAATATATAATCTAACTTGGTTACAAACCCTTATTTCACCAGCTCCATCCCACGCAAAATAGCCTCGCGGTTCGCCGGAAGCAGATGGTGATGTCTTTCCGGCAGCGTTTTCTTCAATCCAGTCATGACAGAATCTATACTCACTATCGGATTGATTTTCAGCAATGCGCCGAGAATTATCATGTTATAACTTTTGGCACTCTTCAAATCAAAGGCCGCGTCCATCGCGTTGACTGCATAAACGTTGATGTCTGTGCGTGTTGGCGGACGGTGGATTCCATACGGATCATAGATCAGAGTCCCACCCGGCTTGACTTTACTCTCAAACTTGTCAAGGCTCTGTTGATTAAGGATCACGGCTGTGTCATAGCTGTCAAGCACCGGAGAACTGATCGGACGATCCGACAGAACGACTGTGACATTTGCTGTGCCTCCACGCTGTTCCGGGCCATACGATGGCATCCACGTAACTTCCAGATCATCGATCAAGCCTGCGTATGCCAGAATCTTACCCATTGACAGAACGCCTTGTCCGCCAAATCCTGCTGCTATTATCTCTTGTTTCATTTGTCGTTATTCTTTAGGTCTCCGAGGGGATAGAACGGGAACATGTTTTCAACCATCCATTCATTTGCTTTGGCAGGACTCATTTTCCAACCGCTGTTGCAGGTGCTGACAACTTCAACAACCGATGTGCCGCGCCCTTCAAGTGAGTTCTCAAATGCCTTGCGGATGGCGGCTTTGGCTTTGCGTACCGCTGCCGGAGTGTGCACTGCCTGACGCGTAACGTAGCATGTGCCTTCAAGTTCTGCCAGCAGATTGCTGATTTTTAGGGGATATCCGTTGAGATCTACACGGCGCCCGTATGGGGTGGTGGCGGTTTTCTGTCCCTCAAGGGTTGTAGGTGCCATCTGGCCACCGGTCATACCATAGATCGCGTTGTTGATAAATATGATGGCGATATTTTCGCCTCTGTTCGCGGCATGGATCGTTTCTGCGGTTCCTATGGCAGCGAGGTCGCCGTCTCCCTGATAGGTGAACACGAGAACATCCGGATTCAGGCGTTTCGCGCCGGTGGCAACGGCTGGTGCCCGGCCATGGGCGGCTTCTATCCAGTCTATGTCGATATAATTATAGGCGAATACGGCACATCCCACCGGGGCTACTCCGATGGCGTTGTTTTCCTGACCCATCTCTTTCAGCACCTCGGCTATTAGTTTGTGAACCACACCGTGAGAACATCCCGGGCAATAATGCATAGGGGTGTCGTTCAGTAGCTCTGGCTTGCTGTACACCTTGTTCTCCGGGCGTTTGATATCTTCTGGTTTCATTCTGTTTTGGTTTTCTGTTCAGTGCTTGTTCTTTTCATTTCATGTCCGGAAAATGCGACTGCATGTTTTCAAGAACCTCTTGCGGATTGGGGATGCAGCCTCCCATGCGGCCATAATGGTAAACGGGAATCCGGCCTTCTACGGCGAGACGTACATCCTCTACCATCTGACCGGCATTCAGCTCTACGACCATCATCCCTTTTACGCGTCGGGATATTTCCGACAATACTTTGGTCGGGAATGGCCAGAGGGTGATCGGGCGGATGAGGCCTACTTTGATTCCGGCCTCTCGGGCATCTTCGATCGCCTTCAGACAGATTCGGGCTATTGAACCGAATGCAACGAATATAACTTCGGCATCATCGGTGAAATATTCCTGATAGCGCACCTCGTTTTCCTCTATCTTTCGGTAGGTTTCCTGATAGCGGAGATTGTTGACCTCCATTTTAACGCTGTCAAGTTCAAGCGTGGTCAGGACGTTGGGTTTGCGTCCTTTCGGATGTCCGGTGACTGCCCAGGGACATTGTTCGGCTATCTGTTCGGCTGTGCGGCGTGGACGTGCTTCGGGCAACACCACTTTTTCCATCATCTGACCTACGATACCGTCGGCCAGAAGCATTGCCGGTGTGCGGTATTTGAATGCCAGATCAAAGCCAAGACCTACGAAATCGGCCATCTCCTGAACCGTTGATGGTGCCAGCACTATATAATGATAGTCACCATGGCCGCCACCTTTTGTGGCTTGGAAATAATCGCTCTGTGAAGGCTGGATTGTGCCGAGACCGGGACCTCCACGCATCACGTTGACAATCAGGGCAGGAAGCTCGCCGGCGGCTATGTAGCTGAGTCCCTCCTGCATAAGGCTGATACCTGGACTCGACGATGAGGTCATGACGGCTTTGCCTGTCGATGCGCCGCCATAGACCATGTTGATCGATGCCACTTCGCTCTCTGCCTGCAACACGGTCATGCCGGTGGTTTCCCACGGCATCAGTGCCTCAAGGGTTTCAAGAACTTCGCTCTGAGGGGTGATAGGATAACCGAAATAGCCGTCTACGCCATAGCGGATGGCTGCATGGGCTATCGCTTCATTGCCCTTCATTAATCTCACTTCTTCTTTCATATCTTGTTTTGTGAGTCTCTTAGTTTAAACATTTATTTCTCAACCACGCGATACACTTCGATGCACCCGTCGGGGCAGACCATCGCACAGGATGCGCATCCGATACATTTATCCGGGTTCACGGTATATGCAAAATGATAGCCGCGGTTATTGACTTCTTTAGGCTGGAGGCCGAGGACATCGGTCGGGCAGGCAACAACGCACAGGTCGCATCCTTTGCACCGTTCCTCGTTGATTTCTACTGCTCCAATTATTTTTGCCATCTCTTATCGTTATTCGGGTTTGACTCTATTGTGATGCAAATATAGTATTTTTTCGGGTAAACGGACGGTTTTAACATATCCTTAACCAATGGCACACTTGCACCGTTTTTGTGCATATTTATGTCGGGTTTTTACCATTCAGGGTTCGACGATGCTGACTCTCACCCGTTTCCCTTTGAGTTTCTTGTCGCTTAGTGCTTTGACTGTAGCTTTGACTTTGTTCTCCGGAACTGCCACCACGGAATGATGGTCGTGGACAGCAATCTTGCCTATCTCGTCAGGAGCTGTCTCTCCGGAAGCGGCGATATAGCCGGCAACGTCACCCTTGGAGATCTTCTCTTTTTTCCCGGCATTGAGATAGATTGTGGCCATCATGGTGCCGGTCATGGGCTTTTCGGTTTGTTTCGGCTGGTATTCACGGTCGAAGGTGATGTATTCCGGTATGTTGTCAGCCTCGGAGGTGATAACCCATATCGTGCCGGTGGCGTTCATGCGTGCCGTTCGGCCGTTGCGGTGGGTCCAGGCGGCTTCGTCTACGGGGAGATGGTAATGGATCACGTTGGCCACATCGGTGATGTCAAGACCGCGTGCCGCCAGGTCGGTGGCCACAAGCACCGGGGCTGTCCCGTTGGAAAAAAGGTCGATGGCCATGGCTCGTTGCTGCTGGTCAAGGGCACCATGATAGAGCGTGGCGGCTATCTTGTCGCGGCGCAACCGCTGGTATACGCGTTCGGCACTCTCGCGATGGTTGACGAAAACTATCGTACGCTCTCCCGACGGCAGATTCTGCAACAGGGCGGTCAGTGTGTCGAGCTTGTCGCGTGTGAAGCTTTTCACCTCGGCCACCTGCATTCTTGTTCTCGGCTCGCTTTCTCCTCCGAAATCAAATCTTGCCACTTGACCCGTTGGCAGATAGTCCGGTATCGCGTCTATCTCTGTTGCGGATGTCATCACAAGATTGTCGATCCGGCCGAGGCGTTTGACAATACGCTTCATCTCTCCTTCGAAGCCTAATTGCAGGCATTTATCATATTCATCAAGCACAAGCATCTGTAGCCCGTCAAACTCTATCTGCCCACGCTGGATATGGTCGAGCAGTCGTCCCGGTGTCGCTATGATTATGTCGGGGAGGGGGGTCAGGGAGTTCCGCTCGTCCATCATCGAATGGCCGCCATAGAGTGCCACGGTCTTGTAGCCGGTGGCGATCGGGCGAACAACACTCTCGATCTGCATCACAAGCTCTCTTGACGGGGCTATGACCACAGCCTGGACTCTTCCGTCGGGGAGTTGCAGCGTCCTGAGCATGCGGCAGGTGAATGCAATCGTTTTCCCCGAGCCGGTCGGGGCTGTCAGGATTATTCGTTTTGCATCGCAGCCAAGCATTGCCGTCTGCATCTCGTTGAGTTGTTCGATGCCGGATTTCGTCCGGATGGTCTCTATGATTTGTGTCTTGTTCATCTTCATTTTGTTTTTCGTCTGCAAAGATAACACTTCACAGCGGTGATTTGTGCTTTTCTGCGCTTTTGATTCTCGATTGTGCATAAACAAAAAGAAACACACCGGCTTTTATGAGCCGGTGTGTCGCTATCTTGGGTTGGAAATCTTCTGGATCAGATCTCGCGTGGCTGGGTCAGCGAACCACCCTTGCGGCGTTCGAGCTGAGCCTTCATCTCTTTGGTCTGTTTGAGAACCTTGATATTGCCGTTGCTGCTTCTCGATGTTGTCGAGTTCATGTTCGGCTTCTGGCCGGTGGCTGCCCATGTCAGGGCTGCGTTCGACAGGAGGTCGGCCATTGTTCCGAAATCGCCCGGGTATGTGGTCGAGTCATCGACATAGAGATCCGGGGTGAAGCCGTCGCCGTAATCCTTGAAGCCCTTGCCGTTCTCGCAGAAGAAGGTGATGGGATAGAAGATGAAGTTGTAGCTGCCGAATTTCTTCTGCCAGCCTTCCATGCCGACGTTCTTGCCCTGGGTCTGTGTTCCGATCAGGTTGACGGTGATGTCAAGACCGCGCAGACCGTTGATCAGCAATTCGCTCGCTGAAGCTGTGTTGGCGGAGCCGATGATAAACACGCGGTTCAGACCCACTGAGTTGCTGAGAGCTGTCACGATAGGTGCGTAATCATTGCCCGATTCCGGGTTGGCTCCCTCGCCGATCTTGTAAACACCGGTCTGGCCGGCTGCTGTACGGCTTGCGTTGTATGTGGTGCGGACATAAACGTCTCCCTTGTGTGCCTGTCCGGCTACGAGTGTGCCAAGAACGGTGCTCGACAGCACGTGGCCACCGGGGTTGAAACGCAGGTCGATCACAAGTTCGTCGATGCCTTCTGCCTTGAACTGGCCGAAGATCTCGTTGAGCTGGTTGTCATAGTTCATGTGGAAACCGAAATACATGAGGTAGCCAATTTTCTTGCCATTGCTGGTGCTGACAACGGTGGCCTTGTAGATCGAGGGATCGGTGTAGCTGTTTTTGCCCACGAGGACTGATTCAACGCGCTTGGTGATCTGCGCGGAACCATCCACGAACTCAACATCGTTAAGGTCAATGGTGACATTGCCGTTGATCACTGAGTTGCCGAGCGACTGGTAGTTGTTCTGCGTTACGGTGATCTTGTTGACTGTGGTGATGAAGTCGCCACGTTTCACGCCGGCTTCTGCGGCCGGAGATCCGGGGGTTACCCATCTTACGGCAAATCCGCATGGATCGTCGTCGTTCGGGCCGAGGATCGTCGGGATGATCGACATGCCGGAATCGGTGTAGCGGTCACCTGCCGAACGGGATACCGGTGCCGAGCTCTCGATATACGAGTAGTAGGCGAGGCGTTCGCCGTTGAGCCAGTAGCCGTCATCGTGGTTCACGTCATCATATCCGCTGACTCCGGTCAGGATCATCGACAGGAATTTCTGATAGTCGAGGCTATAGTCGAGGGTCAGTTCGGGGATATTTTCATTCCACAGGTAGTTGGCCGACATAAGATCGTAGATCCAGTTGTTGACATCGCGATATTTGCCGTCGCCTTTTTCGAGGTAGCCATCTCCCTGACGGATAGTCAGTACGCATGGTTCGGAATATCCCTCAACCTGAACGTTGACAGTGGCCGAACGGCCATAATCGCTCTCATTGGGGGCAACTTTCATTCGGAGTGAAGATTTTCCGGCAATGCCGCTCTCGGTGAGCAGCTGGCACCATTCGTCGCTGCTTGTCGCCGTCCAGCGTCCCGGTGCGTCAAATTCATAGATCAGGGTCTGGCCATTGATGTCGACATCGTTGATGTCAGCCCATTGGCTGTTTTCTATTCCGTGACCCGGCAATTTAGTGTCATCGTCGCTGCACGACGGGGCGGCGGTGGCCAGAAGGCAGGCACACGCCAGTCCGAGCAGTGATTTGAGTATCTTGTGCATAATTCTGTTTCTTTTTGGGTTGTTTGAATCTGTCCGTTATTTGATTTTGGTTCCGATCTCCGAGCGACGGGCTTTCTCGGCTTTCAGGCTGCCTACTTTGACAGTGGTTATCTGCGGCATCTTGATTGAGCTGCGCACTCGGCTGGCTATGCTCTTCGTTGTCTGACGCGTCAGCACCAGATCAGAATAGCATCTGAACAGATAAGTGTTGGTTGCAAACCAGCCGCTGCCTGAAGAATAGTACATTGCCGGATATGCGTAATAGCCTGCGCCTACCTGCTGGAAGTTACCTTTGACGGTGATTGTGTTGCCATCTTCAGATACTTCAACGGCAAAGCTCTGATCCATGGCCATCTCGATAGGACGTGTGCCTGCTATGCGGACTCCGTAGCCAAGCATGTAGGTCGCATTGCCGTCAATTGTACCCATTGACCATGCCTTGTTGCATTCCGGTACTTGGATGCCGTCCTCTGTGAACTCGATGAACCATTTCGGGCCGTATGCTGTGTTGGCATCGCCAGTTGTGATGCTCTCAGGTCCGGTGTAGGGATATTTGTCCGATGGGCCGAAGCCGAGAGCCACGAGACGGTTGAGTGATTTGTACTCGGCGGTTGTGGCGTCGTTCACGCCGGTTGTGATAGTGACGGGGAAGGTTACGGTATTGCCATTTTCGTCTGTCGTGCTGGCGATATAGTTGCCGGGCATGTTCTTTCTGACTTCGCCGCCAACCTGTGGCATCTCTTCTGTGGTGAAGACGCGGTATTCAACAGCCGTTACATATTCGTCAGTGCGTGCATAGATACCGAACAGATATTCTGTTTCCGGTTGCAGGTCGTTGGTCTCGAATGTCAGGCCTTCGTCCGACAGAATGGCCGCGAGCTGCTGATCAGATACCAGATTACCATTACTTTGGATAATGGTCTCCATTGAGGCTCCGCTGTTGAGCACATTGTCAACCTGTGCTTTTGTCCAGTAGCCGTAGCGTACCTCCACTGCGTTGGTGGCCTTCACGTTGTAGGCTTTGGAGTTCCACATTGTTGTTGTGGCCGGTGTGGTCTCTGTGACGGTGAGGGTAGGAGCCGGGCCGGTGGGTTCGCCTGTCACGAATTCTATCTCTTTGTAGTGCTCACGTCCCTCTGCATCAAAGGCTACGATACCTACAATGTACTGGCTGTTAGGTATGAGACCGCCACCTTTCATCTGCTGTGTGCCGGTGTATTCGCGTTTGGGGGAGTTGGTCTGGTCATCCCAGTGGCCTATGATGACGTAGCGGATCTGCTCTTCACCTTCACGGCGCCAGTAGTCGTATTCGCTCTTGGCATCCATCAGCACTCGGTAGCTGACGATCTCCGGATCAGGAGTCATGGTGATGGTGGCTGTTGTCGAGGTGGTCTCGATGGCCACGTCGACATCATAGGGAGAAACTTCTGATTTATGTGTGGTGAATTCGATACATTCAAACTGGTTGGGATCAATGTTGCCGTCATCGCCAACAACGCCGGCCATAGCCAGGAAGGTGTTGTCGGAATGGATATGGATGTCATAGCCGGTTCCGGATGCGTTTTTGCCATATTTGTCAAAGGTAAAGTCATTGGATTCATTGATCAGCAGACCGAACACCTTGAGGTAGATCTCTTCGGTTACTTCGGTCAGACCGCCGAGAATCGACTTGACGCCTTCATAGTCGTTTTTGCGGACCACGAGGTGCTTCACATTGGTGGCGTTTTCCGGTACTTCAACATGATATGCAAAGTCGGTCTTGCCGATTTTGTTCATGGTCAGTAGCTTGGTGTAGGGAATTTCTGTGCTGAGGTCAAATTCTTCAACCTGGCTGTAGACGTATGGATTGATTTTGCGTGTTGCGACATAAAGAACATAGTCTTTGCTGCCTTCAACATCATCTGATTTGATTTTGGCTACTCCCTTCTCAAGCATGGAGCTGTGGCCTTGTTCGAACACTTCTTCTGCCGTTGTGATCTCTTTGGTGCCTTTTTCAGCCATGAGATAGGCATAGTCGGCTGCTTTCGATGAGAATACCGTGAAGTCAACCGACGTTCGTTCAATCTTGTTGATCGCAACGCTGAATGTCGGCGGCTCCTGGGTCGGAGTCAGCGTCGTGTCATCGTCGCTGCATGACGTGAACAACATCGCAAGACACCCTATCATGGACATGATGCCTGCAATGCGTGAATTAAATTTAAACATGATTGTGTGGATGTGATTAATGATTATTAAAGATTTTGCAAAGATATGATAATTTATGACTATAAAAAACAAAATGCAACGAAAATTCATCATTTTGTTGCATTTTGATTGGGGGGGGGTAATTTATGTCTTTTTGATACTGAAAGTGTCAGAAATCTGTCTCTATGCAAAATCGCTGCCGGTCATAGTCTTTTTTCTTTGTGGGGTTGCCATTGCTGTCAATGTTGCTGATTGTGAGCTTGACGCCATATTTTGCGTTGAGCATCGCCTCTCGGTTCTGAATGGAATATTCTTCATTTGCCAGAGCTTTCCGGCGGTCAACGGTCGAGTAGTTATCCTGCTTATAGACCGTGGGAATATTTTTGCCGGAGCTCTCTATTCTCGTCGCTTCGAATCGGAAATCTCCGTCGCTTTCGGCTGAAAGTATCAATCCGGGCAGCCCGTGTAGCTTCCACGGTCCGTCGGACAGCGGTATCTCGGGCGTGAACCATACCTTCCAGTGTCGTCCGTGATAGTCGGCGGTTGCCATCACGCATTCATAGCCGAGGATATTGCTGATTGAATCCTCCGCGATCTCCCATTCTATGCCGTTGAGGGGTTCGTTGTATTTCCCATCTTCATCGCCCCATTTCCCGTAAACGGTCATTTTGCCTGTGGCTGTCTTTTTCGTGACGTATGTGTGGACGCTCTTCTTTGGTGCATTGCCTCGGGTCGTGTCTATCATCATGCCTCCGTCGGGTGTCTGGGTGACCCATGCCGCCAGCTGTATCTCACTAAGATGTTTCTTCCCTTCCGGGGTGGAGGTCATTGAGTCGCAGTAGAGGCTTGTCTCGTTAAAGTAGATGGATTGTTCCGGTGTTGCTGCAAGAATCATCCTGTTCTTGTCAAAGTCGCGGTTGGTCGCCAATGTCCGGCTCGTGCAATCGTAGGCTACACGGATGGTGTTGCCGTTGTCCCGTGCTGTCATTGTCAATGCAGCCGCAAACAGCCCTGTTGTTATTATTTTCCGTATCATATCAGTTCATGGTGTTGGTTATCATTATCTGTAGTCTGTCTCAAGAAAATCGACTGTCCCGTCGAATTTCAGTCCTCCACGGACTTTTATTGTCACTCCGAGCGCGGCGGAGAGTCCGGCCTCGGGATTGTCCTCGAATTTGCGTAATGCCTTGAGCATCTCCATCCGTGATGCCTTTTCGTAGTTGTGTTTGCCGAGAACGGGATTGATCGTGCGGTCTGTCGTCCTTAGACCTGTTGCCAGGAAACTGTGCTGGCCTGTATTCTCTTCTGCGAGAAGTATCAGTCCCGGCAGTCCGCTCAGTTTCCATGGGCCATCCTGGACAGGGATCTCAGGAGCGAACCATGCGGTCCATTGCCGTCCATGGTATTCGCAGGTGGCCTGTATGCACTCATATCCGGCTATGGTTTGTGTCGAATCCCCGATCTCCCAGTTTTGTGCTTCGTAGGGCTCTTTGAATGTGAACATCATGGTCGCATTGCCGTCGTAGATCTCGGTTTCCCCTTTCTCTTTGAATTTGTAGATATACATCGGCAGGCTGCGCGACGGCACATTTTTCATGCTCCCCGATGTGTATGCGGCCAACTTCATCCGGTCGTAGATCTCCTTGCCCTCGGGAGTGTTTTCCAGCGAGTCCACATATTCGGTCTCGGGATTATAGAATTTTGAGGTTATGGCATTGGCCAGAAGTATCATCGTTTTGTTTCGTTCTTTCCCCGAGCGGTGGAGATAGCTGTAGGTGTAGCTCACCTCGATATCCGCTTTTTCTTGTGCCGCCGAGGGGAGCGATGCGAGTAATGCGAATAGCAGTAAAATGGTCTGTCTCATTTTCGTAGAGTTATGGTTAGTAGAAATTCACGTCCGCGGAGCTGGCGTTGGGATTCAAAGGATCCGAGGGCGTTGTAGGTTGTATAGCTGTATGTCTTGTGGTTTAGGATGTTCGACAGCAGTGCGCTCATTTCTACGCGCTTGGATAGCCGGAACACTAATTTTGTGTCAACCATCAGAATGTTTTTATATTGATTGTAGGTTATTTCGTTGTGGTAATGTTCTCCCATTATGCTCCATTCCCATTTTCTGTGGGGTATGATGGTGAGCTGAAGCTCGTTTTGCAATGTCCTGAGCCATGGATTGCGGTAGCCGTTCATAGCCAGACGGCTTGCGGAAAGGTCGATGGAGTAGGCTATGCTGAGCCATCTGGCCGGAGTGCCGTTGCTACTTCCTGCAATGCTCCATATCTTCCGGTTGGAGGCCACATTCTCGTTCTCGGAGATCAGATGGGATGTGAAGTGCTGGTATCTGCCGGAAAGGCTCATGCTTCCGCGTATGAAATCAAGCGTTTTCCCTATTTTCCCGTTGAGCATCAGCGATTGTCCGTTGCTTTTGGCCGGGGAGTAGGAGTAGACGGCATAGTCGCCGACCAGTTGCTGAACCATGGTGTAGGGTGTCCGCGACCAGCTCTGTAGAGCCATGACATTTCCGAATAGCCCCATCCGGGTATGCTTGTAGGATAAGTTGGCTGAGAGGTTCTGTGATGTGGTGGTATAGAAATCGTCGGTGCCTTGGTTGAATGTCCTGTAGTCCGTCATAAGCATGCCGCTGTGGATCATGTTCAATGGCATCGGGCTACGTCCTGTGCCGCCACGGATTCCAAGCTGGATGCGGTTGTTCGGTTTCCAGTTCATGCTGAGCGATGGGGAAAAGTAGATTTCCTGACGGTCGGCAATGGCTTTGTCGAATGAATATCGTGCGTAGCTCAACGGTGCGTTGAGTGTCAGGCTCACACGCTTGATCCAGTATTCAAGTTTCGGGGTGGCATAGAGGGTGAGATAGTTCGTGTTGACCACATTTTCCCATGATAGGGTTTCCTCCTGTCGGTCAGGACCAATGGAGCCTTCGGAGTCCATTTTGCGGAGATATCCTTTGAGCCCTCCTTCAAGGCTGATTGTTATCCCCTTGAATGAAAATGCGTATGCGGCGGATTCCTGGGTGAAGAATGCGTGGTCGCCGATATGTTGGCGCAGGTTGCGACCATCCGACCCCACGCTCAGTGTCTGCGGCAGGGATTCCCATTCGTTGATGCTCTGGAATGTGATGAGATGCTTGCCGCTGAAACGTTTTATCATCTTGAATCTGTTTGCAAGATAATAGTCGGGGAGTGATGCGCTCTGTTGATTCGGGATGGAGCCTGACATTCGGAGGCTGACGTTGTCCCAGTCGATATTGGTTTGCAGGGTGTTGTTTATGTATGCGGTTTTGCGGTTCGACTCATAGATCAGTTTTCCCGACAGGGCGTGGTTGCGGTCGCGTCCGTCACGCTCTTCCGTTATAATACGGTTGCCGTCGTTGAGTATGTAGGTCGTGATGTTGGCGGCATGGGAGATGATGCGGTTGAAGGCATAGTCGATCTGCGCTTTCAATTCACCGCTTCCGGTTTTCCACAGGCTGTTGCCTGATATCATGGCCGATCTGTTGAATAGCGTGCGTTTCTCCTGTAGAGAGGCCGTACCGGGAAGTCCGATATTGATATAGCGGCTCAGATCGGTTGACCGGCGGTTGGCGAAAAAGTCGGTGGTCTGTGCCGAGAGATTAGCGCCGGTGTTGTTGCCCTTGATTGTCATGATGCTCTGGAATGATGGCATGACGGCCATGGCGAACAGCTCTCCGTTCCATAACGCTCCTTCCGGTTGTCCCGAGTAGCCTCCCGATGCGCTGCCATGGATGCTCCATGTGGCTTTCGCCTTGTTTTTCAGCTTCAGGTTTATGGCTGCTTTGTCGGAGAAGCTGATGCCGGACAGCACTTGCATCGGCTGATGGTTTTCCATGACCTCTACTGCGCCTACATCGTCGTGGTTGATGCCGTTTGTGGCTATCCCGTATTTTCCTCCGAGAAGGTCGGAGCCCTCTATGTAGAACCGGTTGATATCCTCGCCCTGATATTTGATGCGTCCGTTTTGCTCCACATCGATCCCCGGCATTCTTTTGAGCACATCGCCAATGCTTCTGTCCTGTTTTTGGGCGAATGCCCCGACGGTGTAGCTGACCGTATCGCCCTGCTCTCGAATGCGGTCGGCCTTGATGGCCACTTCCTTTAGTTTTATGCTCCCTGGACTGAGATATATTCTGGCCGGAAGTTCTATGCTGTCGAGGCTGACCGATTTTTTTTCAAAGCCTATCATGGTAGCCTCGATCCGGCATCCTGAGATGTCGGCTATCGATATGGTGAATGATCCGTTGGCTTTCGATGTGGAGAATTTGCGGATCTTGCCGGCTTCATCCCTGATCATCACCGATGCTCCGGCAAGTGTCTCGTCGGTCTCGCGGTCTATCACGGTTCCGGTGACATTGATCTGCGCAATGGCGGATATGCTGCATATTGTCAGAAAAATAGACAATAACAGTATAGGACGGGCTGCCACAGACGTCGGCCTGTAGTTGAAATGTATCATTATGGTGCTGGTTTACTTTAGATTGATGTCTATCCTGTCCGGATTCTTGGTGACGGTGATGGATTGAATGTCGGCAGGCCGGATCTCGTTGAGATTGTCCATTTCTATCTGTCGTCCTTCAACGAATATATCCGGTTGTTTCTCAAGGATGGTTTGTTTTGCGTTTGCCATTTTTGACGCATGACGCGATATGAACAGTGTCTCTTGGACGTTCGGATTCAGTATGGCCATAGCCACTATCACCATGGCTGCCAGAGGAAATCCATAGCGGAGAATATTTGACACCCCGTTGGATCTGTTTCGGTTGATCATCGCTATCCTCTGTTTCAGATTTTTGATGTTGAGGTTGTTGGCGAGAACAGGAAAGTTCTTTCCGGCTACCCTTTGCAGCAGAAACATCTGATAGCTTTTAGTGTCGCATCCACTGTCAAGGCTGTATTGGTCGGCCTGATATTCGTGGTTCAGCTTGAGATCTTTTCTTAGGATCCACGCTGCCGGATTGTACCAGCAGATTATCAGCGTGAGTTGCGCGAGAATCATGTCGGCGGTGTGGATATGGCTTATGTGTCCCTCTTCGTGAGCGAGTATGAAGTCTTTGCCGGTTTTGTAATCCCTTGTGTTCATCACAATGATGTTTCCGAAGCTGAATGGCGATATCCTGTTATTGTCTGTGATATAGATCTTCCGGTGGCCTTCACGGATCGGTTTTGCCCGACGTATTATCAGGCATATTCTGGTCAGTTCTGACAATGTGAGCAGGGCGCATGCGCAGGCACCGATGAGCCATGTGTAGGACAGGTAGCTGAGGATGGTGGCCATCTGCCTTATGCCATCGTAGGTCCATGGAACGGAAATTGAACTTGGTGCATAAGCGACGGGTACGTTCGATGAGAGAATGCTGACCATGGGGTAGATAAGTATGCTGATCAGATATATCGTCAGCAAAACGGCACGGTTTGTCGTGAGGTGCTTCTGTGTTGCTATGGTCAGCCGGTAGGCAAGCCACAAAGCGAGTATCGACAATGATACGGTTAGTGAATATGTGAATAATGATTCCATTGACTGTTTACTATGCGGCTGTGCTTATTTTTTTTGTTCTATCATGTCGAGCAATTCACGCAGTTCCTCGGCGTTGAGCTGTTCATCCTCCACAAGCTGTGAGACCATGGAGAAGCAGTTGCCGAAGTATTTGCTGACAAGCCGCCCCACGGCATTGCGTCTGTAGTCCGATTTCGGTTTTACGGCAAAGTAGTTGAAGCCGCCGTAGCGTCCGGGCTCGTGGGCCACGTATCCTTTTTTCTCTAAAAGCCGCACGAAAGATGATACGGTGTTGATGTGGGGACGCGGTTCAGCAAAGTGGGGAATAAGTTCTTTTATGCTGCATGGACCATGTTCCCAGAGCAGCAACATGATCTCTTCTTCTTTGTCTGTCAGTTTGTTCTTTTCGGATTTCATCCTAACGAGTTTTTTAGTTCACACCGCTAAGGTAGATATTTATTTCCGACTGACAAATTTTTTAACTAATTTTTTAGTTGAGATGACTGCTGACATATTCCACCATCTCCTCGGGATCCTTGCAGCCAAGCATGTATTGGCGGCCGTTGTGCAGACGGACAAGGAAACATTCGGACGAGCGTCCGTAGAATGCGAAATATTTTCCGAGGTCGCGTTCGCTGAACCATCCCCAGTAGCCGAACCATCCTCCGCTGCCGAATATCCGTCGCTCAGCCATTGTGGGTTCGCATTTTCTTACGGACTCGATTTGGCTCATCGGGATCTTTTTGAACCATAACGACCGGTTTATGCATAGTTCCTTTCCGTTGGCCTCAATACTTATCGGCATATAGAACAAAGCCAGCAGACAGAGCGCAATGCACATTGCTCCGATCGGGTAGAATGCCCATGCATTTCCGTTCTGGAGGTTTTTGAAAAATAGCACTACCAGTATGCCAAGGCTTATGATAGTGATGATTATCGAATAGTTGCTGAGTCTTACACGCTTTTTCATCCTGATACACTGAATTGAATTGTTCTGATGCAAAAATAGGATTTTTTTCAATGTAAAACAATAGGCGGAGACCCGGTTGAGGGATCTCCGCCTGTTGGTATAGGTTTGTGTTCCGGATCAGTTCTTATCTTCCGGGAATGCAATCATGCCATTGTACTGTACGGGGGTGCGGTCTGATTTGGACTTGATCTTGCGTACGGTGGTGCCGAATGTGTTGGCTCTCGACATTGAGAGATTGGGCTTGTTTCCGTTGACGATCCAGAGGAAGGCTATTTTGCTCAGGATATCATCGGATGTTCCGAAGTCGCCGAGAAGATACTGGGAGTCGTCAAATTCAACGTCGGGGGTGAAGCCGTCGGCATAATCCTTGAAGCCTTTGGCGTTCTCGCTGTAGAATGTGATGGGAGCGAAGAGGTAGGTGTAGTTTCCGATCGTACTCTGCATTGCCTCCATGCCCACGTTCTTGCCGTTGGTGGTTGTACCGATCAGGTTGACCGTCAGATCAAGACCGCGGAGACCGTTGATGATAAGTTCTGAGGCTGAAGCTGTGTTCTCGCTGGTGATCACATAGATTGTCTTCAGATTCACTGATGCGCTGAGGGCTTCAGTCAGTTTGCTGTAGTTGCCTTCGGGAGTTGAGGCTGTTCCGAGACGGTATTCACCGACTTCACCCTTGGCAGCACGTGCTGCGTTGTAGGTTGTGCGGCTATAGAGCTGTCCTTTGTAGGCATCGCCGGTGATAAGCGTGGCGAGAAGTACGCTTGACAGCACGTGGCCACCACCATTGTAGCGCAGGTCGAGGATCAGGTCGGTGATGCCTTGGCTCTTGAACTGGTTGAAGATATCAATGAGCTGTGCGTCGTAGGAGGTGTGGAAGCCCATGTAGGCGAGATAGCCTGCTTTCTTGCCTCCGGAGAGTTCGAGTACCGATGACTGGTAGATTGCCGGATCGGTGTAGGTGGCTGATGCAAGACTGATGGTCGAACCGGTTGTGATGGAGGTCAGGTAGCCTTCGTCGTCGAACTGCGGTTCGCCGAGTGTCACGGTCACGCCGCCGTCATATACCCGGTTGGCGAGGTTGCTGAGGTTGGTTGATGTAAGGGCGGTGTTGTTGACCTTGATGATGATGTCGCCGCGCTTGATGCCTGCCTGTGCGGCCGGTGTGCCGGGGGCCACCATCGCCGGAAGAATGGCATAGGCTGTGTTGGAGATCTGCGCGAGTTCCATATAGGTGATGCCTGATCCGGTCTCTTCTTCGCCGGCGGATTTGGATACGGGTGCATCGCTCTCGATGAATGAGTAGTAGTATTCACGTTTTCCGTTGACCCAGTGTCCGTCGTCGCGGTTGCGGTGGTTGTCGGCATCCACGGCGTCGAGTACGGATGTCAGGAACTTGTCGTAGGACAGCGATTTGTCGGGCTGAAGGGTCTGAAGCGGTTCGTTCCAGAGATATTTTTCCTTCATGTAGTTGAACATCCATTCGTTGACACTGGTGTATGTGCCGTCGCCACCTTGGGTTGTAGTGCCCTGAACGATTTTGATCAGCAGTGATTTACCGGTGGATTCGATACGGATCATGACGGTCGCCGTGCGTTGCGCTCCGGTAGTGTTTCTTTCTAATGTAACCGTCAGCTGTGAGTTGCCTTCGCGTCCGCTGGTCGGTGTGATCTTGCACCATTGGTCGCCGCACGATGCTTTCCATGTGCCGGCGGCCGTGAATGTCAGATTGATCGTGCCGCCTTGCCCGTCGGCTGTGATGGTGTTGGACAAATCCCATGATTGGTTGGTGATACCGATTTCAGCAGCAGGATTGAGTGTTTCATTGTCGTCGTCGCACGACGAGACAAAACTCGCGGCCGACAAACTCATTGCCGCGATGAAAAAGAATTTAAGGAATTTCCTCATTGGTTAAGAACTAAAGTGTTAATTAGACGTATGTTAAAGTACTTGTTGTTTATCCAAACTTGCTTATTTTGAGCAGGGATGCCTTGTCGGTGATCTTGATCTGGCGCCCGTCGACGATGATCAGCTTTTCATTCACAAAAGCTGTCAGTGTACGGATGGCGTTTGATGTGGTCATGTTGGATAGATTGGCGAGATCTTCACGGGCCATATAGATGCGAAGAGTCATGCCATCGTCCTCAAATCCGTAATGGTCGATCAGAACCATCAGGGCTTCGGCAAGGCGTCCACGGATATGTTTCTGAGTGAGGTTGACGGTACGGGTGTCGGCGCTGCCGAGGTTGCGCGAGAGCTCGTGGATGAAAAACCATGCCACGTCGCGGTTGCTGTCTATCAGTTTTTTGACCACTTCAAGTGGAAATGCGCCGATCACGGATGGTTCCATCGCTGTGGCCGTGTGGACATAGTCCTCTTGAGCGAAGTAGGCGCGGTAGCCGAAATACTGCACGGGACTGATGAGGCGCAGGATCTGCTGACGCCCTCCGACACCGTCTTTGCAGAGCTTGGCTTTTCCTTTGAGCAGACACCATAGGTATTCCGGATGTTCACGCTCGGCATATATTATCTGGTTCTTTTTGAAATGATGAAGGGTGAAGTTGTCAGTGATCATACGTTTCTCATCTCCAGTGAGAATTGTCCAGATTTCCGACATGTCTTCGCTCATCACTTTCTCCAAAGCATGCTTGATCATTGAAATCAGTTGTTTTGTATAACAATGTTGTACAACATGCAAATTTACAAATTAAAATCTGATTTGCAATGATCAGTGGCAAAATGATGCGTTTTGAGCCGTTTTTTATGGCTTATTGATGGGGGTTAAGTCAGCGTCCTGAGTTGTAGAATTGCAGGATACGCATTCTGAGCAGTGCCTCATATTTGGCCTGGACCGCTTCGGCGCTTGCCTTGATATAGGTGGTCTTGGCCTGCTCAAACTCGGTGGCATTGGCGCGTCCGAAATTGTATTTTTCCTGCATTGCATCCATGGCCTCTCGAGCGGCTTCTCTGGCTGTTATGCCGGCTGATAGTTTTGCCGACGCAGCTTCTGCCTGATAATATGCCTGCTGGATGGCTTTGTTGAGGGTGGTGGTGGCGTTCTCGTATTGCAACTCGGCGTTCAGACGTTGCACCTGGGCTTTTCTGACGGCGTTGCGTGTGGAGAATGCATCGAAAATGGGAATCGAGAGGGTGAAACCGATCGATTTGTTGAAGTTGTCGCGCATCTGCCGGGCAAAGGAGGGATTCTCGATACCGGAAATTTTGTAGTATGCGCTTGAAAGACCTGCGTTGAGCGACAGCCGTGGTATATAACCGGTTTTGGCAAGTGAGATCTGTCGGTCGGCGGTGGCTATGTTGAGCTCGCTGGCTTTGATGGCGTGGTTTATGCCAAGGGCATTGGCATAGATGGTGGCTGCATCGGGAAGCAGAGTCTGCTCGTCGCTGAGGGGAGCTATCTCGAAGTCGGTCAGATCCGTGATCTGCAGGAGATGGGCGAGATCTACGAGGGCTATGCGCCGGTCGTTGGCCGAGGTGACCTCGGTAAGCTGATCCTGGGCGAGCTGCGAACGGGCTTGTGTGAGATCCAGCTCCGGTATTTTACCTGCTTCAAACAGCACTTGCTGACGTTCAAGCTCTACGGTGGATATCCGTACCTGTTCTTTGGCTACATCGAGCAACTCGCCGCAGTAAAGCACCTGCAGATATTGGGACATGACCTGCAATGTGACGTCATCTTTGGCTGCCTCTATGTTTTCAAGCATGGCTGAGAGGTTGGCGCGTGCATAGTCGAGCTGACGCTTTGCAGAGAGTCCTTGGAAGAGCGGAAGCGATAGTCCCACGTTCCATCCGAACTCCGATGTGTTTCGGTCGGCGTATGTGTTGGCCGATGTCAGACCTCGGCCGAAGTTGAAGGTCTGGTTGGCACCTGCGCTGACTTGTGGAAGGAATTTGTCTTTAGCTTCTGTCACGTCGAGTTCTGCCGACCGGCTTTCGAGGCTTCTGGCGCGGATGTCGATGTTGTGGCTCAAGGCATAGCTGATGCAGCTGTCGAGTGTCCATGGCTGTGAGGCAAGTGCTGTGGAACTTACCAGAATAGCCGCGGCTGCGATATAGAAAGTTTTCATTGGATTGAATCGGAAATGCGGTTGGAGGGATTATTGTTCTTTGATCTCGGCACCACGCAGACGCGATTTTTTGTCGATGCCGGATTTGATTTCGATATTGATGCCGTCGCTGGCTCCGGTCTTGATCTGAGTGCGGCGGAATTTCTGTGCCGGAACTGAGTCGGTCATGACATACACAAATGTGGAATCGCCGGCAAATTCAACCACGCTTTCCGGAAGTCGGAGTACGTTGCCTGTTCGGTTGAGTGCCACTGTGGCATTGGCGCTGTAGCCTGCGCGCAGTTTGACGTCGGGATCGGTGCTTACTGCGGCGCGTACCTCAAATGTGTTGGCTCCGTTGCTCTCGGTTCCCTTGGGCGAAATATACTCTATTGTGGCATCCGAGCGGAAGTCGGGAAGGGCACCGACGGTTATGCTGACCGGCATGCCTACGGATAGTGAGCCTACTTCTGTCTCGTCGGCGGTGCCTTTGAAAATCAGATTGTTCATGTCGGCTACGGTGGCTATTGTCGTCCCGTCGTTGAATGTGTTGGACTGGATTACGGATGTTCCCACTTTGACCGGAACGTCGAGGACAAGACCGGTTATCGTGGCGCGGACCTGTGTGTTGGCTTCTGAGGCATTGTAGCGCGATACACCCTGTTTGACAATTGTTACTGCATCTTTTGCCGATGCGAGTTCTGACTCGGCTTTGTTGAGGGCGGCTTCTGTGTTTTCGTATTCTTCACGGGAGATCACCTTGCGCTCGAAAAGCTGTTTGTTGCGCTCATGTTTCAATCGTGCGTCATCGAGGGCTATATTGGCCAGCGATACGCGGCTCTCGGCATCGGACAGCTGTGAGGCATCGGGGATCACTTTGATCACGGCTATCACCTGTCCTTCCTGAACCATGTCGCCGGGCTCGACATTGATCTGGGTGATAATACCTGAGATCTGGGGTTTGATCAGGATCTCATCGCGAGGTTCGATGGATCCGGTCAGTACGGTGGTCTGCTCAATGGTTCCGGTATCGGGAGATACGATTTCGTAGACCGTATCCTTGGGCTTGGAGTTCAGATAGAGGAAGACGAATGTGGCTACGAAAATCAGAGCCACGATGATCCATAGGAAGATTCGGAAGAATTTTTTCATTGCTGTATGTTTTGCGTTTTTTATTTATCGTTAAGTGCCTCAATGGGTTTTATGCGCATTGCCTTTATCGCCGGGATGATTCCGGCGGCTGTCCCGAGGATAAGAAACACGGCCATTATCCACACCGCTTTTGCGAATGAGAGCTGGAAGTGGGCGGAACCGAGTGCCGGATCGTAGGTCAGCTTCTCAGCTACCGTCAGCACGAGAACAGCAAATGAGATTCCGGCCAGACCTGCAATGGCTGTCAGCGTCATGCTCTCGGACAGGATCTGGGCTATTATGTTGCGTGGCTTGGCTCCGATGGCTCGACGGATACCAATTTCCTGGGTGCGTTCCTTGACTATGATCCACATTATGTTGCCGATGCCGATTATTCCGGCAAGCAGTGTGCCGATTCCAACGAAAAATGCCAGCAGGCTTATGCCGGTGAACAGGTTCTCGACCATCTTGAAGTTTTCGGATATGTCCATGAAAGCTATGGCATTCGTGTCGTCGGGATCTAAGGGATGATTGGTTGTGGCGGCTTTGCGGATTATCGGTTCGATCTCTTTCGGGGTGTGGCCGGGCTTGGCTGTATAGATGAATCCGTCGATCTCAATCCCTTTGTTGTAGGCCCGGCGCAGGGTGGTGGAGGGGAGTATGACAGAGTCGTCCATCTTGCCGCCGATGGATGCTTCGGAAGTCTGTCCGACCACACCGACCACTTTGAAATATACTCCGTTGACGGCTATGTACTGTCCTACGGCTTCTTCTTGTCCGAACAGCTCGGCGGCCACATTGCGGCCTATCACAGCCACTTTTTTTATCTGTGCATCATCGCTGGCATTGATCACGCGACCGGCATCGATAACCGGAAGCTGGACCTTGAAGTAGTCGCCCTCCACGCCAAGGACCTGTCGGGCTGTTGATTTGGTGCCGTATTTGATTGTTCCCATCTCGAATGTCATTTTGGTCGAGAGGTCGAGCACCGGACATGCACGCCGGGTGAAATCCACGTCGCGGTCGTCAAGGCGCCATTGCATGCCTTTGTTGAAGCCATGGTAGGCTTTGGTGGTGCGGTTGGCGAAACATCCTCCCATATTGGTGGCGAAGCCGTCGAAATTACGCATGAGCATGCCTCGCAATCCGGAAGCTCCACCCATGAGCATGGCAAGCATGGCCGTGCCCCAGAAGATGCCGAAAGCAGTGAGGAATGTGCGCGTCTTGTTGCGTGAGAGCGTGGCTCCGATCTCGCGCCAGTTTTCTATGTCGATCAGGTGGCTTAACATTGTAGGTCGGTTTTCTTTATTCGTCTCGCAGGGCTTCGACTGGTTTCACTTTGGTTGCCTTTATTGCCGGAAAAAGCCCTGCGAATGCCCCGGCTATGATCAGTACGATGGTGACATTGAGTGCTGTGGACAAGTCAACGGTTGGATTTTTCAGGAAATCGGTGCCCTCGGTCAGTTTCGCTATTACGGCGGTCACGCCTGTGCCGAAAACCACTCCTATGTAGCCGAACAGGGTGGTGATGGCTACGCTTTCGGCTACAATCTGCATCAGGATGCTGCGTGGTTTTGCCCCGATGGCCCGACGTATGCCGATCTCGTGGGTGCGCTCCCTTACGGATACAAACATGATATTGCTGACGCCTACTATGCCCGACAGGAGGGTCAGAAGCCCTATTATCCACACGGACATCGATAGGATCTCGTTGGCTGACATGGCCTGGAGATAGTTGTTGAAGCGATTCCAGATATAGACTCCGCTTTTGTCATCGGAACGGAAGCCATGGACGGCCCCCATGGTCTCGCGCACTTTCTGTTCGGCATTATCGCCATCGTTACGGGTGCTGACATTTCTGAGTTTTACGGTGGTTTCCGACACTTTACCGTCGTCGCCGAGAATCGACATGGCGGTGGTGAAGGGTATGTATGTTCCGTTCTCCCAATCGTGGCGGTAAATGCCGATCACTTGCCATGAAAGATTGTAGGCATCCACGCGCTGTCCCAATGCTTTTTCTGCATCGCCGAAAAGGATCTGGGCATTCTTTTCTTCAAGTACCAGCACTTTGCGCTTCATCTCCATATCGCGCTGGTTGATGAAGCGGCCATGGATGATGTTGAGTTTTGCACGTTTGGCCTCCTGTGGGAAATGCCCGTAAAGGCTTCCTGAAATGTAGTCTTTGTTCGTCGATATGTAGGCTGAGTCGAGATTTTTTACTTGCCACACGTCTTCGAAATGCGTGGGGTCGGCGTCGAGTAGCGCTTCTTTGTCGGATGTCCGGAGCTCTATACGCCGTCCCTCCTTGTAACCTTTGTGGGCTTTGGAGGTCACGCCGGGCCACATTGAGATTGCCATGGCATTTTCGGGGGTGGCCATGGCGGTGAAGCCATTGTAGACTCCGCGGCTCATGCCTAATAGGACAATAAGCATGAAGATGCCCCAGGCTACGGCAAAACCGGTAAGTGCCGTGCGCAGTTTGTTGTGGCGGAGTGTCTGCCCTATTTCTCGTATCAGGTCAAACATTGATGGCGGTGTTTGGAATTATGGGCGTTGGGGTAACTATATTTCCGTCGGAAATACGGATTATGCGGTTGGTCTGGGCACCGACACCGGGATCGTGGGTCACAAGAACTATCGTCATACCCTGCTCGTTGAGCGAGCGGAACACGTTCATCACCTCTTTTGATGTCTGAGAGTCGAGTGCTCCGGTCGGCTCGTCGGCAAGAATGATGGAGGGGTTGGTGATAAGAGCGCGAGCTATGGCAACACGCTGTTTTTGTCCGCCTGACATTTCCGAAGGCAGATGGTGGGCGCGGTCGCTGAGCCCCATCCGTTCGAGTTGTTCCATTGCCATGATGTTGCGCCGGCGTCGCGGCACTCCCTGATAGTAGAGCGGCAATGCAACGTTTTCAACGGCATTTTTGTAATTGATCAGGTTGAACGACTGGAATACGAAGCCAATCATGCGGTTGCGCAGTTCGGCGGCGCGGTTTTCGCTGAGATTCTTGATCAGCGTACCGTCGAGGATGTATTCTCCGGTGTCGTAGTTGTCGAGGATGCCGATAATGTTCAGCAGCGTTGATTTTCCTGATCCGGATGCACCCATGATGGATACGAATTCCCCTTTCTCAATCTCAAGATTGATGCCCTTGAGAACGTGCAGAGGTACTGCTCCGGGGTAGGTCTTGTTTATGTCTGTCAGTCTGATTATCATTTCCCAATGTGATGTGTTCATTTCCTTTGACGCGTCTATGTGGCAAAAAGTTGCATCAGATGCGTATTTTTTTTCTGAAAAAATCCGTCGCGAAAATTTGCAAATCCGAACATCATGGCTTAACTTTGCGTTATACAAACAAAGAGATCATTGATAACACCACATCAAAGTTGATTGGGAAACTCATCAATTATATGTGAAATACCGAGACAAGCTTAGTCGTCCGATGGCGGGCCCCATTCCTTCGGGAAGGCTTCATGAGCCCAGGCGGATTACAAAGGTCGGCGAGCACTCAAATCCTGTCATTCGGAGTTTCATCGCATCCTTTGATGTGGCCATTATAGTCCGGACATTGCCGCTTATGCTGCTTTGTCCGGATTTTTTTATGATTTTTTTTAAGCAAGTCTGAACAATTCCGGGCAATGGTGCGTTTCAATATCAAAACAGCAAGATTACTTTTTCCATTGCAAGAAATGTGATAATGATTGGTTTATTATCTAAGCGAGGAGACGTTGTGACAACGACCCCTCGTTTTGTTTATAGCCGTTTGTTCTTGAGGTCGGGGAGTAGGGCGGCCACGATGCCGATCAGAGGCATGTAGGCGCATACGTTGTAGACGGCTTCAATCCCGTAGCTGTCGGCGAAATATCCAAGAACGGCCGATGCGATGCCTCCTACGCCGAATGCGAATCCGAAAAATAATCCTGAGATCATTCCGAGGTGTGTTGGTAGAAGTTCCTGTGCGTATAGGAGAATGGCCGGAAATGCCGATGAAAGAATGAAGCCTACGCAGAAACTCATGATCGCCGTCAGGAGCAATCCGACATGTGGCATGAGCAGACTGAAGGGTGCAGCCCCAAGAATGGATACCCAGATCACCATCTTGCGCCCGTAGCGGTCGCCCATTGGACCGCCAACGAGTGTGCCGGCGGCTGTTGAGACTACAAAGATGAACAGATAGATCTGCGATTGGGATATGCTGACTCCGAATTTGTCGATCAGATAGAATGTATAGTAGCTTGATATGCTTGCCATGTAGATGTACTTGGAAAAAATAAGTATCATTATGACAATGATTGTGAATATGGTCCGGCGTCTTGATAACGGCAACTTCGTTTTATGTTCGCTGCTGTTGGTTTTGCCTTTCATTGCCCGAAGATATCCTCCATACCATCGGCATATAGGACGCATGGCGGCAAAGCATAGGGCCGCGAAAAGAAGAAACCACATGATATAGTGGCGGTTGTGTGGGGCAACTATCAGAGCCACAAGCAATGGGCCGATTGATCCTCCGAAATTTCCACCAACCTGAAATACGGACTGGGCGAATCCTCGCCTCTCGCGTCCGGCAAGCGATGTGATGCGCGATGCTTCGGGATGGAGTGTGGCTGATCCGATGCCAACCATGAATACTGCCGCAAGAACACCGGCAAGAGAGTTGCAGTAGGCGAGCATCGTAATGCCGATTGCTGTGCAGCACATGCCGGCTGGCAGACTCCCTACGAATGGTTTCTTGTCGAATGCAAATCCAACAACCGGTTGGAATATGGAAGCCGCCATCTGATATACAAATGTTATCAGGCCTATCTCGGCAAAATTTATTCCGAGATCCTCCTTGAGCATCGGATATACGGCGGTGATCACCGATTGGAGAAGATCGTTCAGGCAGTGGGCTGCGCTCAGAGCCAGCAGCACATGAAGTGTCGGCATTGAGGCAATGCGTTTCAATTTAGTTCTAAAATCCATCTATCTTGGAAAAATTGGGTTGGAAACTCACTGCAAAATTACAAAAATCGCCATCTATGTGCAAAAAGCCGATAGCTGTGGTTTCGTGTAAAAGGTAATATATAGCGTGAGTCCGGAGATGGGATAGGTTTAGGGCCAAAAATGTTAATAACTTTGATGGCGGTGCAAATATGTGTGTATTAGAATGATATGAATATTTGTCGAAAAAAGAGCAAAAAATATCATAAAAAAGTTGGTTGAAAATTTGCGACATTCAAAAAAACTCCATACCTTTGCATCGCTTTTGAAGGAAAGCACGATTCGCTAGCTCAGCTGGTAGAGCACAACACTTTTAATGTTGGGGTCCTGGGTTCGAGCCCCAGGCGGATCACAGAAAATCAAGCAGTTAGGCTAAAGTCTGACTGCTTTTTTCTTTTGAAAAACACTGTGTTTTGACCATTTGTGTAAACCAAGGTGTAAACCGGGCGCATAGTAAAAAAGCTGTGTTTACCGATATAAGTTAGTACCTTTGCGTAAAAGATTACTAGCGCAATGGAAACGACCCCGTACATAGGGCTTGCAGAATGTCTGCTGCCGGAAGAAATGGTTGAATATTTCGAGGTGGTCAGAAGTACGCATTGCCCACCGTTGGGAGGCAATCAACGCTGACACAGAAGCCCGTGGGCAAGCTAGACTGACAGGTAAGAAATACGAGCGCCGGGAGGCAGCTTTGCAGTCTCAACTTTTCCGGCTTCTATGCTATCTACACCGAGAGGGTCATATCCTGCCCGTGACAACAGGCTGGACATGACCCTATAATCGGACGCAGAGGCATCTACGATAAGGATTTTGTTCATGTAAATTGATTATTGAGATTTATGTTTGTCGTTCATGTTTGTTAGGTTATACTTGATTAGTCCTGTTTAAGAACCACGCGATATTTTGACCCAGATTTTTCATGTTCGCCACTGCCTCATCATCATTCAGAGCCTCGCCCGGTAAACGACCATAGGCGATATTCCAATATGTAGATCCGGCAACGAACATCTCTTTATTAAGAAAGAAATGATTTATAGAGTCAATAGTGTTCATGGCTCCGGCACGGCGTGCAACAGCAACTGCTCCACCAATCTTGTGCCGGAACATTCCGGGATTGGTATCGCTGACAACACTTGCACGCTCTATAACGGCTTTGAGCGTGGAAGAAACATCTGCCGAGTAAGTTGACGACCCCAGTATAATGGCATCGGCCTCAACCATTTTTTGATACAGGCTCTGAAATACATCACTGCTGAACACACAGTTTTTCTTCCCTGCGCAAGCGAAACAAGCCTTACACGGATTTATTGTTTCTCCGGCAAGCTGAATCAACTCTGTGTCATATCCTGCCGCTTCAAGTTCTCCAAGAACGAGCCGCAACATATCTGCGGTGTTGCCATCTTTACGGGAACTTCCGTTGATTGCCACTATTTTCATATTTCTCTTATCTGTCGTTAATTCACTGACGGACGCAAATCCGCTGGTAGCCAAAGCTGCACTCATGGCCACAGTTCCCATTCTTTTCAATGCCTCGCGTCGGGTCATGCCGTTTTGATTATCCATTTTGGTGTGCCTTGTTCGTTGCTGCAAAGTAGTTGGCGAAAAACAGAATTTGATAATTTATCGAATTATTCCAATAAGCGTCATCATGTCCTCCGGGACGGGTTATATAATCATGTTTTATGTGGCGATAAAGCATTTCTTCATGTAGTCTTTCGTTGACTTGATAGAAAAAATCATCTGTACCACAGTCGAAAATTATTGCCAGTTGCGGCTTAATAAGCGGAAGATTGTTTATTACAGTATGCTCATCCCATGATTTGGAATTATCTTGATATTCTCCGAGAGATCTTTTCATTTCCCAGTTATCTGGAAAAGGTCGGATGTCAACACCTCCACTTGTTGCGCCACATGCACCGAATAAATCTTGATGACGTATAGCAAGCCACAGCCCACCATGACCGCCCATACTGAATCCGGTAATAGCACGGCCGCACTTATTGTCGGAAGTATTATATCGCGTATCAATATCCTTTATCAATTCCTGCGTGATATATGTTTCATATTTCAATTCAGGATTGACAGGGCTATCCCAGTACCATGAACTTTTACCTTCCGGACAAACGATTATCATTCCATAGCGTGTGGCAAGTTCAGGAAGTGCAGGCTGAATTCTTAGCCAAGCGTTATGGTCATTATTATACCCATGCAGCAGATATAGCACCGGATATGATACCGATGTGCTGTCATAGTCGGCAGGCAGTATTACGATGTTGGGAATATCACAATTCATAACATCGCTATGGACTGATATGGTTTCAATCTGCTGTGCCCGCAGTCCTAAGACAGCGGAGCACAACAGGATTAGAATTGAGATGCTTTTTAATTTCATCATTTATAGGATTCTGCAAGAATGCTGACAATATCCTTATCTGACATCTGTACGCGGTCAGCTGTGAACATTATACCCATCACTTCCCGGGTGTTGCGCATAAGGGTTTCAAATTCCTCCGTAGTAATGCCGTAGTCTGACATTTTGAGATCTGCCACTCCGCAGGCTTCCTGAAGATTGACAAGTGCGGTGATGAAATCCTCCGGCTTTGTAGCTTCAGTCATGCCCATAAGACGGGCAAGTTCTATGAAACGGTCGTCGCAGCCATGATTTTTGATGAAATAGCTGAAATAAGCTTTGCTTATCATTATCAGACCTGCACCGTGGGGCAGAGAGGGATGATAGGCTGAAAGGGAATGTTCAATACCATGCTCGCTTGTCAGGAGGGTCAGTGTCATTACTGCGCTAGACAATGTGTTGGCGAATGCCACGCGGGTACGGGCTTCCAGATCGTTGCCGTCCTTTACTGCCCGTGGTAGATATTGTGCGATATTCCTTATAGCTTCACGTGCGTTCATGTCACTGGCAAGGTTGGCACTTGCAGCGATGAATCCTTCAACGCTGTGGAACAGAGCATCGAAACCCTGAAATGCTGTATATTTCGGTGGAACGGAAAGCATCAGTTCCGGGTCAACGATAGCCAATGCCGGGAATAGGGCGGCATCCATGATGAATGCTTTTTCGTTGGTGTCTTCTTTTGTAATCACACCGCACCCGTCAGTTTCCGAACCTGTACCTGCTGTGGTCGTGATAGCTATGATTGGGAGTGGTTTGTTTTGCATCGGCTGTCCCTTTCCTGAACCGATGGGAACATAGTCCCACAAGTCGCCATCGTTAGTTGCAAGCAGTGCTATCGCCTTGGAACAATCCATTACACTACCACCGCCAAGTGCAACAAGGAAGTCTGCACCGAAAGAACGGGCTGCGTTCGCTCCTGCATGGGAGTTCTCGACTGTGGGATTTGGCATTACACCATCAAACACAGCTGTTTCAACACCAGCCAAACTCAGTTCCTGTTCTGTGCGGGCAAGATAACCATTGGCGCGGGTCGATTTTCCGTTGGAGATGATTATCAACGCTTTCTTTCCGGGCATTACTTGTTTGTGAAGGTTGTTCAACTGACCTGCCCCGAACATAATTCTTGTCGGAATAAATTGGTCGTAACTCATATTTGTTTCCATATCTGATTATGTCGTTATTGTTTATACTTACTTTTACCACCCTGCAAGCTGTATTTTGTGCTGTGGTGCAGGAAAAGATATGTCGAGCAGTTCCATATCCTCGGCATCAAGGGTAATTGATACACTGCCGAAATTCTCCTTTACGTGTTCGGCTGACCCCGCTTTGGGTATGGCCATCACTCCGGGGTTGCGGATTATCCAAGACAAGGCTATCTGTGCTGGAGTTGCGTTATGTTTCTCCGCAATGGTTCTCAACACTGGATGTTTGAGCAATTTACCCTCTCCGACAGGCGAATAGGCTATGACAGGAATATCACGTTGCTGTGCGTATGGGATTAAATCATATTCCACACCTCGTTCTTGAAGATTGTAGAGCACCTGATTGGCATCACAACTGCAACCATTCGGAATATCATCAATCAGTTCCATATCGTCAACATCAAGATTGCTGACACCCCACAACCGAATTTTCCCATCACGCTGAAGGCGACACATTGCCTCCACTGTTTCAGAAATGGGATATTTACTTCTCCAGTGGAGGAGATAAAGATCTATTGCATCTATGTCCAATCGTCGCAGACTTTCTTCGCAGGCTTTGATTGTGCCTTGATAATCCGCGTTATCGGGATGAACTTTGCTGACAAGAAAAACTTTGTCACGGCATGATTTTATAACTTTACCAATAAATTTTTCATTGCCATACATTTCAGCAGTATCAATCATGTTCATACCGAGGTCAATCCCGGTCAATAGCGCATTGGCTTCAGACTTTTCACATAGTGGATTACGCCCCATGTTCCAAGTCCCTTGCCCGATGGTGCAGACTTTATCACCGTTTGAAAATGTAATGTGTGTCATTTCATCCAAATATTTTCTATGACAGGCGTTGCGTCCGTGATTTCCAGACTAAGGACCATTTCTTTAGTCAGCTCAAAATACTTTTGGAGTTGAGGTGATGCACAGTGAGAGATATAAGCCTCTTCATTTTCATACTTTTCAAGTATTGTAAACCGATTGGGGTTCTCGTTGTCCCACGTTGCATACAGGACTTGTACACCATCTTCAAGGCGTAGAGAAGTTTTCATCTCCTCTTTTAATATAGCCTTGTATTCTTCCAACTTGTAAGGATTTACGGTTATACGTGCTATCTTTATCATCGTCCTTGATTATAATGTCAATACCAATCATGCTTCTCATTACGGTTTATAGCTGCAATTTCAGCCATTTCCTCAGCAGATAACTCAAAGTCAAAGATTGAGATATTTTCTTTCATGTGGGCGGGATTTGATGACCCCGGAATGACTACGACACCTCGTTGCAAATCCCATCTGAGAATTACCTGAGCTACCGATTTGTTATGTTTAGAAGCAATACGTGACAAGACAGGATCACTCAAAAGTTCTTTCTGATGTCCACGACCACCAAGCGGATACCATGCCTCCACAACTATACCTAAATCGTGAAGATTATTCACAACATCGGTGTCCTGATAATAAGGATGTACCTCATTTTGAACCAAGACCGGTTTGATATTGACCTGTGGCAGGAATTTGTTAATCTCGTCAACGTAGTAGCATGACACTCCGATTGAACGGATTTTCCCTTCGGCTACATATTTCTCCATCGCTTTATATGCCTTTACATCATTTGCGCCGGGATGGTGCAATAGCATAAGGTCAACATAACCGATGTCGAGTTTGCGTAGACATTCCTCTATGGCCGCTTCGGGATTACTGAACTGATTGGGATAGATTTTTGTCGCTACAAATATTTCCTCGCGTGGAACGCCGGATTCTCTCACGCCTTTTCCAACCTCGGCCTCGTTGCCGTACATGTGTGCGGTGTCAATTTTACGAAATCCCGCGGCAATGGCTGATTTTACAGAATTTACACAGACATCTCCTGTGAGGCTGTATGTTCCTAATCCGACAATCGGCATGTCGTATCCACTGCTAAGTCTGACAGTGGGCGCAAAGCCATTCTTACCGGCTGAAAGATTAAAAGCCCCTGAATTATCTTTGTTTTCAGTTTTAGGCAAATTCAATCCTTCAATCCAGTTCCTGATATTGGCTTTTGTTTCATTTGCTCCGAAACGCTTGCCCGGTTTCCATTCAGCATTTGTTGCGAGAGAATGAAGATTGGTATCACTTGACCCTATTCCGCTTGAATGTGATGTGCAAAACGGTACGATAATCTTACCTTCAAGATTATGCTTCTCTAGAAAGGTATATATCACCTTGGGAGCTGCACCCCACCAGATAGGATAGCCGAGAAACACAATATCATAATCCGCGATATTTTCAACCGCGCCATTTATTGCAGGGCGCGCTTTCGGATCGTTCTGCTCTCGATTGGCCCGACAATCCGTATTGTAATTCAGATCTGCTGATGTATAGGGAGTTTCAGGCTCAATACGGTAAAGAGTGCCGGAAATTATGTCTGCCACATCTTCAGCTATACCCTTTGTTGTGTTCGTACAAGAAAAGTATGCCACGAGAATCTTTCCACTTCCAGTTGTCGGTTCCGGCTCCGGATCGGGCTTAGGATTCGGAATGGGGTCAGGTGTCGGTTCCTCCTTCTGTATGGGTTCATCGTTATCATGGCTACACGCACACATGGTAAGTGATATTCCTAACATCATGATGAGGGATAATAGTTTTGCTTTCATTCCTGTGGTATTTGTTTTATGAATTTTGCCGGGACACCTCCAACTATTGTGTTTGGTGCCACATCTTTCGTCACAACCGCTCCAGCGGCAACAAGGGCATTTTCGCCTATCGTCACGCCACTCAGTATTGTCACATTCGCACCTATCCACACGTTGCGTCCGATATGTATCGGAGCCGGAATATTGTCGGCGCGATGTGAAGGGCGCGGGTCATGGTTGATTGTCGCCATCACACAGTTGTGACCGATAAGAGCGTTGTCGCCGATATAGATGCCTCCGTGGTCTTGAAATTTACATCCGGCATTGACAAAAACATTTTTGCCTAAATGGATATTCTTGCCAAAATCCGCCTGAAACGGGGCCATTACTCTTACCGACGGATGAACCTTGCTGCCTGTGAGTTCACAAAGAAGTGCGTTTCTCTCCGCATCGGTATGGGGATTGGTATTATAGTCGAGCATCAGGCGTTGCGATTCAGCATAACACCTGTGCATCAGCTCGTGTGCCTCAGAACCGGCCGGAACTGTTTCACGACACTCCATCATTTCAAGAAATTCATGTAGTTCCATATCACTTTGATTTTACGATGCAAAATTATATCGGTTTTTCAGGGAGAAAATACCACCTGCTTGGGAGTAATTACCAATTTCTATGATGCAGGACAGAGTTGATGGCTAATTCAGTAAAAATAGTTAACTTTGCATATTGAAAATCAACCCAATGGCAAACATTCTCAAAGTCAACAAGCCGGGAGGTTACCTCTCTCATGTAGGTGCCGAAAGCCGGCATCCGCTGATTGGAGTCATTGAATTTGATAAAATCTCTCCGATACCTCAAAGCCTGAATAACTATGGGGTATATGGATTGTTCATGCACACGAATGTTCCAAATGACCTCACTTATGGGTGCGGGAAATACGACTATAAGAGTGGCACTCTTATATGTGTGGCTCCCGGTCAGATTGGTGGCAGGGAAGATAGGGGCGATTTAATTGAGATTGACGGATGGGCATTATTATTCCACCCCGACATAATCAAAGGCTCACACTTGGAAAATGATATACGGAATTTTTCATTCTTTGACTATCAGGTTAATGAAGCCTTGCACATGTCGGAAGATGAAAGAAATATCATTGCCTCCATCATGCGCCATATACAGACGGAGATTGAAACAGGTAATGATGCTTTGCAGAAGAATATACTGGTAGGATATATTGATGCGATGTTGAATTACTGTCAACGGTTCTATAACCGCCAGTTCAGTATGCGGCAGGCTGAGAACTCGGATATTCTGAAACACTTCAATGCTCTTTTGTCTGAATATTTTGAAGTCGGATTGCAGACAGACAAAGGCTTGCCCGGCGTTCAATATTTCGCTGACAAAATGAATATGTCGCCCAATTATTTCAGTGATGTCATAAAACGATACACCGGCGACAATGCAAGCAACATCATCCGTGAACATGTGATGCGACTTGCCAAAAATGCGCTTAAATCATCCGGCAACATCGCACAAGTGGCATATTCCCTCGGCTTTGAATATCCCCAGCATTTCACGCGAATGTTCAAGAAACAAACTGGAATGACCCCGAAACAATACCTCAAAAATCAATAAAAAAATCAGACACATTCGAATTTTAGTTGTTTCATCTTATCTTCCTTGCCCCTAAGTTTCAATAAATAGGTAAAATGTTATATCCCCTTTTTTTGTAAATATAGGGAGAAAATCGTAAGTTTGTCCCTATGAAATCGGAATTAGAGAATTTAGTAGGGAGATACCGTGAACTTGGCATACCCCGTCGACCTCTCCGTATGGCGTAGCGACGGCTCTATACTCGAACTCCGCAACGTCATATCCCTACGATATTCCTTTTACGGAGGCTGGAGCAACGTCAAAATCCTTACCTCCGGCGAGTGCCGCAAGATACGCGACTGCTGTATCTTCAGTGCAAAAATCTTGCTCTTTACACATATTACCTTTGCAGTGAGCGCAGTTAATTCAAAAAAATGATTAACTTTGCGAATGGAATTGTAACGCCAATCTGAAAAAGGACCAATCTAAATAACAAAGAACGACCTCGATTTTCCTGAACCACCTAAACGCCCAAGCCACATCGTTTTAGTATAATTTTGAAATGACAGCCACCTTAATTGCACCGCTCGTTGCTACGCAAGGGCTCGCAAGACTCGAGGCTTTCGATGGGGCAATTACCCCCCCCTCTGAGCGCAAGGTGTTGTCTGAGTTTACCAAAATCTAACCATCATGAAAAAATTAATCTCATTAATTTTTATCTCTCTTTTTTTTAGCTTGTCTGTTTATGCAGATAGAGCAAGTTCAACTGCTATTAACTTGCTTAACAGACAAGGAGTATATGTATCAGATGCAGATATTCCTGGTTTCCTGAAATCCTTAGCAGGTGATACAATCTCGTTTAATATAACTGCTGTTAGTGATGTTGATTTTTTCACTAAAGAAGTACCGCACTGTCACCAAACGCTGTGTTGGTCCGATAGACCCAAAGGAAACCGCAAGTTATAACTTTGAATACGTTTGGTTTACGGATGTTGTAGAATATGCTAAAATACGTTCAATAACCGTCACCTATAAAAATGGCACTACAAAAACTATTTCCAATCCTAAAGCTATAATGCTTTCGGATAAAGTTTTGGAAACCATTTTCACATCCAACCCAGTTGAAGATTTTAAATAATAAACCAATACTTTATCATGACCAACCTAATTAAACGTTTTGTTTGGGGAGTCTTCGCAGCCTTATTTTGTGCGCTGACTCTCTCCTCTTGCGGATCTGACCCTGCTCAGACTCGTTACGTCGCAGCCAAGTTAGTAGACTCTGACATGTGGAGTATCGTTGACGTTAAGACCGGCGAAATTGTCCATAAAGACGAATTCAAAAGCCAGCCTTCCGTAATCGTTAACGGGAAATTTGCCGTTAAAAGCGAAAGCGGTCTTTACGAATATTTCACTGTTGATGATGTAACTAAGCCCATTAATTCTGAAGCTTACCTTTACGCTACAGCGTTCAATGAAAACGATATTGCTCTCGCTGTTCTAAAAGGCAAAGGTATTTCGATAATCAATGGTAAATGTGAGGTTGTTGCCAACCTCGACAATTCTATTGTTTCTGCACAGGACTTTAGCAATGGTTACGCCCAAGTAACTAACGATGATCAAAAGCGTGGTTACGTCAATGAAATGGGTGAAATAGTAATTAAGCCAATATATGACCGTTCAACTCCTTTCTCAGAAGATGGTCTCGCCATTGTGGGTAAGGAGGTCAATGACTCCACATATAAATGTTTCGCCATTGACACAAAGGGAACTGAGCTTTTCTCTTTCTCAACTAATGAATACAAAGACTATGGTGCTTTCGTAGATGGTTATCTTCCTGTTCAGAAAGAAAACAACGAAGTCGTAATGCTTGATAAATCTGGAAAGAAGCTTTGCTCCATTGGTAAATGGAAAGGCTACATTCCTTATTGGCTCGGCTTCTATGATGATGTCATCGTCTTTAAGGATGGGGATTCTTATGGTCTTAAAGATAAAAAAGGTAATGTCGTTCTTCGCGCTAAATATGATGAACTTATACCGATGCCAAAAATCAATAAGAAATATTATCTCGCCAAGAAGCAAGATAAATATGGTATCGTTGATAAGTCAGACAATGTGATTATTCCATTCGATTATTCAGTCCTTGGATATATTAACAAAGATGTTCTTTTCGTAGGTGAAGGTAAGTCTTTCTCCTTTATGGATAAAGACTTAAAGGATATTGGTCAGAACAACTATACCAATTTGTCATTTATGACAGGTTCCTCTATACGCAGCAACTATTTTAATGCAGACAAAGAGGCACGTAAGATTATTGAGAATATAACAGACTCTACTTTCTTCAAGACAAAGTTCGGTATGCATCTCCGAGATTTTAAGGATAAACTTAGTGGGTACGAATATGCTGATATGGATGAATCTACTCTCCATGAATATGATTATCCCTTTATGTTCCTCTATGGTTTTGATAAGAATCTGTCATCTCAAACCTACGAGTATTTCAACGGCTATCGTTTCCCGAAAGGTGCAGAATACAATTATAGTGCGAATCTTACAATGGTATTCGCCATAAATAGCTCTTACAAAGACTTCCAACCTGGTTCTGAAGAAGCTCTTGCCAAGGCGTTTGATTCTCAAATCCAGAAAAAAGGATTCAAGCCCGTAGAAGGTAAGCCTAATTGGTTCAAGAATGCCAAAACTGGTATGTGCGTAGGTCTTTCCTATGATGATGGTACTGTCTCGGTAATGTGTGCTTATTCTGATAGATATATGAACATAGAGGTTACGCGTAATCCGCGCGAAGAATCATCCAAAGATGACGTGCAGGTAGATTATATCGATACTTTCGGTCTTGAAAATACTAATGATACTGATTCAGTTGCAGTAGTTGAAGAAGTCGTAGTTGATTCAGTAGCTGATTAATAATTGGGGCGTTGCGGCAGTGCTGCCGGGCTATGGCGGTAAACTGTCGAGCCTATGGTCTCACCCCATTCGGGCTAACTATCCCATAACGCGGACTCTCGGTTATCGCTTTGCATCGCAAAGAATAATCCGGGAGTCTGTTGTTTTTGTCCCCCCCGCGTAATCGCCTTGGCGCTTTGCACAGCAAAGACACCTCGCGCCGCGTCCGCGACTGCTGCATCTTCCGCATTAACGGCCTTGATGTTTTTCTGTGATAGTTCGCCGAATATGGGTAAATTTGCACAAATATTTCCGAGTTTATGGCTACAATAATTCATACCGCCGAGTCTAATTTTCAACCGAACCTCAACAAAATTGATGGGTTTCGATTGCTGACTGATACACTCCGAACCAATAAGGGTGTAAATCCTCAATATCTTAATTTTGATGTTCGCAAACTCATGCCGGGAGAGTTCAACGCACCGTATCATTATCATAGATATGCCGATGAACTATTCTATATAATTTCTGGTACGGCTGAGTTACGAACCTGTGATGGCTTATCAAAAGTGTCAGCCGGGGATATACTGTTCTTTGAAGCCGGAGAGTGTGGCGCACATCAACTTTATAATTGTGGCGCAGAACCTTGTGTTTACCTTGATATGCGCTCATATATTGGACACGACGTTTGTATTTACCCGGACTCAAATAAACTGATAACAATTCCCGAAGGTGAAATTTTCCAGCTTGATAATCAATGTGACTACTTTGAAGGAGAAACCAATCCTTTACAAAGACGGAATGCTGATACATACTTAAAGGGCAAAGAGTAAGCCGCGTCTTTTCGCACACATCATATCGTCCATAACTTTGAGCAACCAACCTCAATGTTATGGACTTTTCTTTTTATCCCGACGACCTCAATTTCAGCTCCGTGGAGCAGCTGCCCGGTCTTGAGGCCCCTGCTGCCTTTACCGTCAATTCGCAGTCGGTGTTCCGGGAGGACACCGACATAGTGCCGACTATCATAGCCGATAAGCTCTCATATATCCCGTGGGGCGGCGACAACCAAATGCCGTTCGATATTCTCGACCTCATAGAGAAAGACGAAACCCTCGCCACCTGACAATGTTTCAACGCCGAGGTCTGCTATGGCTCAGGCTTGCGATATGATACTTGCTTCGGTTAAGAATGAAGTCGAGGACTTAATTCTCGACAACGACCTCGCCGCATACTTTCTCGGCGTCAGTCAGGACTTCAAGCACTTCGGCTTCGCCGTAAGTGTGCTTATTCTCAATGAAGACGGCACAAAGATTGTGCGACTTCTGAGAAAGGAAGCCTGTTACTGCCGCTTTGCTCCGGCTGACGCTTCGGGCAAAATCCCGAAGATACTTTACGCCAACTGGCGCAAGGCCGTATCTTCGCGCTCAGACATCGAGGTCATAGACCTGCTCGCCCCCTCCGCACCGTGGCGAGATTTGCAAGACAAACTCGCCAAAGGTGCAAAGACCAGGATGTTCGCTGTCGTGTCGCGCATACCGACGGTGGACTCTACATATTACCCCATATCTTATTACGCTGCGCTATTCAAAGGCAAGTAGTACAACATCAAGCAGATCATCTACATAGCAAAGGAAGCGAAGTTCAAAAAAACACGCTCCCATAAAATAAATTACCAAATAAATTTTTCGTATTTAGTCAATAATAACCTTTGTATTGAATAAAATATATGCTTTTTTATTCAATACAGTGGTTTAACTGAATAAAAAGAGCTAAATTTGCTGTCTAATAAGACGGCAATGAAAAATATAATCTTCAATCAAAAGACTGAGCGCGATGAGCTGATGGCTCGTCCGTACCAACAGCGGCAAACCAAACATGATATTGAGGAACTTCTCTCCAATCCACTAATCAAACTGATCACCGGGCCACGGCGCGTTGGTAAATCAGTGTTTGCTTTGCTGATGCTGCAAGGGAAGAAATTTGCCTACCTGAATTTCGATGATGCACAGCTGTTGGAGAATTGGGATGAGGATTTGGTGATGTTGGCTCTTGATGATATATACCCCGGATATGATTATCTTCTTCTCGATGAAGTGCAAAACCTGCCAAATTGGGATATGTGGGTAAGCAAATTGTATCGTCGTGGTAAGAATTTGGTTATCACAGGAAGCAACGCAAAACTTCTGAGCAGTGAAATGGCGACATCGCTGACAGGACGCTATCTGAAAATAGATATGCTCCCTTTCAGCCTTGATGAAACAATGAGCTGGAATGACATCGACATTCATGCGCCGCGAGAGGAACAGCTTGCCAAAGCTACCGTACTCGCCGATGATTATATGCGCAACGGCGGCTATCCCGAAACCATAAAGGCAAGAGCTATCACAAAGAACTATCTTTCAACACTCTTTGATTCAATATTGCTTAAAGATGTTGCGAAGCGGCATAAGGTAAGGAATACGACCGATCTGTATAACCTTGCCACATACCTACTATCCAACTTCTGTAACCCGATTTCATCAAACGAACTTGCAGTAGAGTTAGGACTGTCAAGTGTGGCAACCACCAAGAAATTCTGCGACTATCTCGCCGAACCTTACCTATTTTTCTATCTACCTCGCTTCAACAATAAACTGAAACTGATGAAGAAAGCTCCGCGAAAAGTCTATGTGGTGGATAACGGATTTGTGCAGAGCACCGCTTTTAACCTTAGTGAGAACCTCGGACGACTTTTTGAAAATCAAGTGTTCGTGGAACTCCTGCGCCGAGGCTATGAACCCGGCAACACACTATTCTATTACCGCACCCGCAACGATAAAGAGATAGACTTTGTAACCCGACGCGGCACAAAGGTCGAGCAACTGATCCAAGTCTGCTACGACATGACCTCCGAGAAAACCCGCAAGCGCGAACTCGATGCCCTCGTCGAAGCCGCCGAAGAACTCCACTGCGACAACCTCATCGTCATCACCAACGACCAAGAGGCACAAATCGAGTGTAAAGGGAAAGTGATCAACATTGTTATGGTAAATCAGTTCTAATAACTCAAACAAGAAATTATGAACATTGCACTAAGTTTAATAATATCATATATAGCAGGTAATATCCCAACAATAAATAATATAATTGTAGGAAACAGATCCTTGTATTATCATTTGAATAAATGCTTCAAAAAGGCTGTTCAACGTTGGGATTATCCTGATTGTGCAAAAGATTCGATGTATCAAAATATGGATAAATATCTTATCCACCTAAAAGAATATATTACATTGGATCATAAAGGTCGGCATCCTAAAGAAAATGAATTACTTCAACTTTGGGCTGAAGAAATAATGAATGCTCCAGACTGTAGCCAATTCATAAACACCTTGCAAAATGAAGAGATATTAAGAAGCATAGATAAGAATAAAGCTCAAGCGATTGAGATTATTCAAAATGTAGAATCACTAAAATCGTCAATAGAGAGCCTAAATGATATAATTAAATCGATATCGTGCCCAACAACATTGACTTGTAGTAACTTTTGGAAAAGATGGGCCACTGGAAAAGAAGTATGCTTGCCTATTAAGATTTTGCTATCTAACAGGCAGCCACAAAAAGAGTCTATCTATGAAGTAACAAGATCTCCTCAATATATTCGACTAAAATCTAATTCAATAGATGAGTCATTTGCTTTTGCGTGCGCTTCAATATTGTCATTAAATGACAACAGCGAAAAACGTACAGTTGTTGTGACTAATCCAAGTGAGTATGAGATATTGGTGAGTAGTTCGGAACCTCTGGTTATGATAACTAATATTCAGCTCAATCATATTATTGCTGTTGAAAAAGGTCATTCCGTAATTCATTGTGTCGGTTGTAATGATGCAAATTTTACTATACCTATTATATCATTATCAGAGATTGATCGGGAAAATTTCATCGAGTCTTTACATGAAGCAGGATTGAACAAAACCGAAGCCCGCAATTTAGCGCGTGATGTTGCATACGATGTCAATATTCTACGAAGGCGTATAGTTGTTTCGTACATAGCTCCAAGCTGGCTTAATAACCAAAATATGGATATCCTTATAGCTTGTGGCATAATCGGTGAATGGAATGACAATGTAGATGGAGATAAAGATATAGTTGCTCATATATCTGGGATATCATATGATGACGTTTTATCTATTATAGAACCTTTACAATTTGCCGATGACAGTCCAATTGTTAAAATCGGGAATATTTGGAGGGTGAAATCTTCGTATGATTTAATGATGCATCTAATTTCTCATATCACTACGATCAATCTGAAAAGAATTGAAGAGGTGGTTGATGTTCTAAATTTAGACGATGATTCAGATGCAATTGCTAAAATGGAGGAAAAAGGATTTCGTTTTTGGCAAAATGAACAGCTGTATTCTGATAATATAAAAGACGGAATATATCATGGAATTGCCTTATATTCAGTAATGAATGAATTGAATGGCAGGACAATTAATTGGACTGAAAATCTAATTACTAAAATCCTATCCCAATATAACATCACACGATATTTGAGTAATCGTAAATATCTTCATACATTAGCAGAAGTATCTCCTAATTCAGTAATTAAATTCATAAAACGAGATATTGAATCAGAAGGCAATATTGTCAAAACATTGTTTGTTCCAAGAGAAAAGCAATTCAGCTTAACTGGATGCGAGATTTATTATACTGAATTTTTAAATGCGCTTGAACGAATTGCTTGGGATTCAAAGTACTTATTTGAGATTACAGATATTCTATTATTCACATCCAAATTTCCACCTAACGAAAAATATGCTAATAGTCCATTAAATTCATTACGTCAAATTTATCGATTCATTTTGCCCCAAACATTGGTTGAATTCAATGAGCGAATAGGTATTTTATCTTCGTTGAGTAAAAAATATCCTAATGAAGTTTATCATTTGATTTTATGTTTAATAAAAGATTTGAGAAAGGGATATTTTACTTATAACTCAACTTTTAGGTGGAGACTGAGAGGATGTCAAATTTCCCCGGAGTATATCTCCCCAATCCCAGTTCAAGAAATCATTGATGCTGTTCAATTAATGTTGTCCCTCTATAATGATTCAGTCGATAATTTTTGTTCACTTATCGAGCTTTCATTTTATGAATATTTAAACTGCGTACGAGATAAAATAATAGCTAAGTTGAACACACTTAAATACTCCTATGTGGGGAATATGAAAGTTGTTGACTTACTTAGAAAAGAGATATACCGACAACGTGCGTATAAAGAAGCGAAATGGGCTTTGCCAGAAGTGGATTTGGACCAATATATAACTCTGCTAAGAGATATTGAACCTGAAGACTTGCTGCTAAAGAGCAAACATTTCTTTGATGATTTCAATATAAAGGATCCAGAATATGTTTTAGACAAGACTAATTACTCTCATCGTATTGAACAGCTTAACGTCATCAGGGATTCTAAATTAAAAGAGATTATAGCCGCGAAAGGAGGAGAATCCATTTTTGAATTATCTAATATTGTAGAAAACCATGAACCATTGGCTACTTCTTTAGTTTCTTTATATGGAGATACCATGGCAATGGAAGTTTACAAACGATTGGTTAATAATTCAATTCCATTAAAATTTGTTATATGCTTCTTCCGTTGTCTGTACTATTCTATTGATGAAGAATGTTACTTGAAATTGCTGGACGATCTTAATTGCATTGATAACAAGTCTATATCAGTTGTATTGTACAGCCCTAATTATCATATTAAGTTAGCTATTAAAGCGAGCAATATGGGTAATTCTATCGAAAAAGATTATTGGGTAAATGTTTCAATTTGGTCTTGTGAAAACAAAGATATTGATTTTGTAATTACACATTTACGAAACGTTTGTCGTTTTTCGACGATTCTATGCGTAATACACAATAAAGATATACTTTCAAATCTAACGGACGCCATAAAAATCAATATCATCAGTGAAGCTATCTCATTCTCAGACCAACTACTTGATTCAGATGTCAGATATTATATTGGAGATATATTAATATCAATTGGACTCCCCAAAGAAGAAGCCCTTCTAACTAAACTGCTACAGATTGAGTTTCTTCTATATGAGATGCTTAGGAAATTTATGGACGTAAGAAATTTGCACATTTACTCGGCTTTGAATCGAGATTCATCACTAATGATTCAGCTAATACAACTTGCAAATGTAACAGATGAAGAGGAATTTGCCACAGAAGATGAAAAACGTAAACGTGTCGCAATGGCAGAATTTGCATGGCGATTCTTGTATAACTATGAATCTGTTCCTTGCACAGATGATGACGGTACTACAAATTATGATGATTTAATTGTATACCTACAGAATGTTAGAGAAGCATGTAAATCAATGGCTATGTGCGAGCATACCATCGGTAAAATTATTGGGAATATTCCTGAAGATGACAAATATCCATCGGAAAACCTTTGTCATCTCGTAGAATCACTTAGTGATGATAAAATTGATACTGAAATAGGTTGTGAGTTGTTTAATAAAAGAGGATCATTCTGTGTATCTCCTTTTTCAGGAGGAGCACGTGAACGTGAGCTAATTAAATTATTTGAAACATACAGGAAGCGCGCTCTTCCATATTCGCCAAGAATGGTAAAAATTTTCACAACACTAATTAAAGGTTATGAAAGAGATGCGGAACGAGAAGATAATAATTCGAAATTATTAGGTCTAAAATATTGAAACTAAATTCAAATCTATTTCAAACATTGAGAAATAATACGTACCATTGCAACACCCTGATGGCATAATCGGGAAGAACATTGAAATAGTGCCGTGTGCAATTCGTGAACAGCGGAAAGCGAGGCATTACAACAATCTGAATACTACTTAGTTAAAGCGATATTCCGCGGCTCCAGGCGGATCACGAAAACGAAACGCAAAACGCGGAAAAGTCCTGAAAATCAACGATTTTCGGGATTTTTGATTTTTAGCCCACGGCGCAAAATCCGGCAAAACGAGGGGTCAGTAGATATTTCGGCGCATAGTAAAACAGCTGTGTTTAGGCATAGAGATTGCAGAGGCGGAAGATGAAGAATTTTGTATCATTCACACCATGTAGCTTAGCCTGGAACGCCTTTATTTTGGAGTTGATGGATTCGGCTGATGCGTTTGTTGAACGGTTGTCAAAATAGTTGATTATCTCATCTGAATGCTCGTAGAATGTAGCCGCAATGGTGTTGAACGACCTGAAGTCGGATCCGGATTCAGCGACCCGGTTGTACCAACGTGCGAGATTCAGTCTTGCAGTTCCTTCCCATCGCAACTCAATACGCATTTCATCAATGGCCTGGCTCATCAGCTGCTGGACGTGGAAGCGGTCGCTTATCTGTTCTGCCGAAGGGAATGCCTTGGATGCGATATACTTCATTGAGTCTGACAGGTCGGCGGTGACTGTCTGCACCTTACGTCGCTTTGATAACCCGAGGTGCTTTAATTTCTCAATCACGTTGTCGCTTGCGACACCTTTGATCATGGTGACCAACGCTCCTTTCCGTCCCTTTGCGGCTTTGTTTGTCACTACCGTGTAAACCTCCCCATTGCTGAGCGAGGTCTCGTCTATGCTCAGATTCTCTCCTATGTTGGAATCGTGCAGCACATATTCCTCTGCGTGCTTCAACTGGTGCCATTGACGGTAGCCGCTCAGCTTTTCCTTGTACAACTTTGGTCGTGGTCTCAACACTCCTCTTTTAAAAAATCCCCGAACTCTGCATTGAGCCGTGTCCCTTCATATTCTGATGTGTCGATGCTGTAGCTGAATATCTCGCCCGTGCTTTTGTCCAGCCATTTGCGTTTACGGAGATGAAGATGGGTGAATCTGCCTCGCAGTGGAAAATCCTGGATGATTTTGTAGTCACCGACGCCGTAAGCGATTATATTTTCATTCACCGCATCCTCTTCCTCCTGGATCTTCTTCTCGTCAAACGTCTTCTCGAACCGGACTATGACGAAATTGTCCACTATCTCCGAGGGGAGTAGTTTACGCAGCAGATCTATAATTTCCATATCCAAAGGTAAGCATTATACGGCAATCCACCCTCCTCAACAACTGGAAATATCTACTGATCCATATGCTGCCACATATTTAATTGATTTTAAGATAGTTATATCGCGCACTTGATAATAAGACGTGTTGCTGTTGCGTTTGTATGTGTGGTGGTTAGAAATTAGTGTTTTCATCATAAATGCAGAAGGCAGGTGCGTGACCTGCCTTCTGTATAGATGATGTATGTTTGTTAGTTCCCAATATGGGATTGGTTGTTGCTATTATAGCGGTTACCTTGGATAACTATTGTGTTGAGGGTGGCATTGATTTCAGCCATTTCCTCCTGAGTATAGGTTACATTGGCTGCTGCAATGTTGTCTTCAAGGTGTTTGAGGCTTCGGCTGCCGGGGATAGGAACAATCCATGGTTTCTGATATAATATCCACGAAATGGCGACTTGTGCGAGTGTGACACCTTTATTTTCAGCGATAGACTTGACAAACTCTACAAGAGCCATATTCGCCTCGATATTTTCCTTCTGGAAACGGGGGACAGAAGAACGGAAATCGTGTTTCCCGAACTTTGTGTCCTTGGTTATACCGCCGGTAAGGAAACCCTTTCCGAGTGGACTGAACGGAACAAGACCTATGCCGAGCTCTTCAAGAACAGGCAGGAGGTTATTCTCCGGTTCACGCCAGAAAAGGGAAAATTCACTCTGTACGGCTGTAAGTGGCAAGATAGAATTTGCCTCGCGGATAGTATCAATTCCGGCCTCCGACAATCCCCAGTGGAGTATCTTACCCTCATCCATAAGGTCTTTGATTGTTCCGGCGACATCGGCGATGGGAACATCGGGGTCAACACGATGCTGATAGTAGAGGTCGATGTGGTCTGTGCGAAGACGCTTCAACGAGCCTTCAACCGACCGTCGGATTGTTTCGGGACGGCTGTCAAGCACTTGCTTGAAATCGTCCATATTCATGCTTATGCCGAACTTTGTGGCAATCTTCACCTCGTTCCGTATCGGTTTGAGAGCTTCACCGACAAGTTCCTCATTGGTATAGGGGCCGTAAACCTCCGCTGTATCAAAGAAAGTCACTCCCAAATCATGGGCTGTCCTGATAAGTTTTATCATTTCTTTCTTGTCGGCAGGTTCTCCATAGCCGTGACTCATGGCCATACAGCCAAGGCCGATGGTAGATACTTCAAGGGGTGATGTCGTTCCTAATATTCTATGTTTCATATCTTGTAATTTTGAATTCGGTAAAATAACAAACTGTCTTAGTCCGAAGCTCTTGAAAAATTTCGGTAACTATTACCATTTTTCCCTTTTTCGTTAGTTTTCATATTCGTTTGCCAGAATTTCAGTGCATCGTTTATCCAGCCATCGGCTACTGTACCTTGACCGAGCCCAAAACCATGTCCTAACCCTTCATAGACATGGAACTCGGTTGGGATGCCCATTGCAGAAAGACGTTGTAGTCTGTTTTGCATAGTTCGCCAAGAAGCAATACCATCATTTGAGCCAACGCATACATAAGTCGGAGCATCATATTGTGATGCCTGTGTATATCCGGTGTACTGCATAATTACAGCAGAAGCCTGTGGAATGTCATTACGGTCTGTCAGCTGTTGCAGATATGCCTGATTACCTAAAACCGCAGACATTCTTGCGCCGGCAGAGCCACCCCACAGAGAATAATCATCAGCCTTGACTCCTAATTCCGAAACATTATCGTGTATAAATTCTATTGCCTTCGCCAAATCCGAATAAGGATCATCAGGACGATATATCAAGGCAAAGGCATTAAACCCAGCATTACTTATTTCAAGAGAGTGAGGAAAACTGTCGTGCATGGCTCCGACATACATAAATCCGCCTCCGGCATTGGTGATGGCGAACGGCTTTCCTACTTCCCCTCTGAAAAGGAATAATCCGGTATCCGCCTTTGAACGGTCTGCGGCTATTTCAGCATCTGAATACATCCGATAGAAAATCTGATTTCCTGCTGCGGCATCACTATACAGACGATTGATAATCTCCACAGTTTTCTCTGGCAGTATATGGCTATACCAAACATATACATTTGATGAACTGATGTCGGCAAGTGTCATAGAGCGTGACACATTACGGTCAACGGGAAACAGTAAATAGCCAAAATCCCCGAATGCCGGATTGGATATAATATCATCAACTGTTGAATTGGTGGTAAATATATATTCCGCAGGTGAGTTATCAGTCCCGCCATTATTTCCGGTAGGTATTTCCGTATTCGGTTTCATAGGCTCCTCATTCTTGATAATATCCTCATCTTCCGAGCATGATGCGCACAGAAGAATAGCAGAGAATAAAAAGACACTCATTTTCATATCAAAAATCTAATTATCAGGTTTTCAATATGCAAAATTACAGAGATGGCCACGGATAGCACATACATTTCTTTCGGTGAGTTATTCCTATTTTTCTGAAAAAAAGTCTAAAACAATGAATGTGGAAAAAAGGGTATCATACACCGACATTTTGATACAACTTCCACAAATCAAATCGAATAACTTTGTAAAACTTTACCAACAATCGTTCCAATATGAAAGCAAAATATATCTTTATACTCCTTGTCGGAATAATATTTTGTTCTTGCAGCAAATTTACCGGCTCAAAGGAGCCTCTTTATATCGGAGATGAAATATCGGCTGATACGACGCGCAATGTATTGGTAGCCTATTTCAGCCGAAGCGGAAACCCCGAAAAGGTTGCAAATGCAATAGCAACACATTCCGGGGGTACGCTATATCGTATTGAAAGAAAAGAGCCTTACCCGGAAGATTTCAAAGATTGTGCGTCGGAAGCAAAATCAGAGCTGAATGACAGCGTATTTCCGGCATTGAAAGATACCATCGCTGATTTTGATAAATATGACGTGATTTTTATCGGCGGTCCCGTATGGTGGCACACTGTCCCCATGCCTGTACTTTCTTTCCTTAAAAAATCCGACTATGATTTCAGTGGAAAAATTGTGGTTTCATTTTGCTCATACGCAAATATGTTTCCTCATGAAACATTACTCGAAATTGTGAACGCAACACCAAATTCACTGCACCACAACGGTTTTATCTCAGAAGAAGGAGATACAACCGGCATAGCTCAATGGCTTGATGATATAAACTTAAAACTAAAATAACAATGGCAAGAAGTATCGTGACTTTTGTCACAGCAATTTTACTTGCGGCAGGAGTTCAAGCCCAGACACGCCAGTCAGAAGAAATGGCGTATAGGGTAAAAGACCAAGCCTTTAATCATTCTCAGGTTGAAGGCATATCACATTTCATCACTGACAGACTCGGTTCGCGCCTTGCGGCATCAAAACAAAAAATGCGTGCCGAAAAACTTGTGACGGACACATTGAAGAGTTTTGGATTCGATAATGTCCACACCGAGTTTGCCTTTGAATTTACAAAAGGCGGTTGGGACAACGAAAAAAATTATGTGGCAATGACTGCTCCATACTATTGCAGTTTCGCTGCAAATCCCAAAGCATGGTCAGGGAGTACCGATGGGTTGGTTACAGGTGATTGCATCCTATTAGAAGCAACCGATACGACTTCATTATCAAACTATCGCGGAAAACTTCACGGAAAGATTGTCATTATGCCAATCGCAAGGGAATATGAACTCTCGTTCCGTCCTATGGCAAAAAGATATACCGATGAGGAACTCTCCGAAATGACAAAGGATAATCGCCCTTCAAATCCGTGGGGACGATGGTCGTCCGGTTCAAACAAGGGATTGCAACAGGCTATCGACTCGCTTATAAAGGCAGAACGTCCGTTGGCTGTAATTGTAGGCGACGGGACTTTCAATATCCCGGGTTCACGAGGTGTTAATTATAAAGTAGGCGATCCTGAGCCTGTGCCGGAGATTGTTTTGCCCACCGAAGACCACGGCAGAATGGTTCGCCTCCTTAAAGGCGGTGATGAGGTAAAAATGGAGCTTGATGTAAGAAACACTTTTACTGACAATCAGAAAATCAACAATATCATTGCCGAGATACCGGGCACAGACCCAAAACTCAAAAATGAAGTCGTGCTTATCGGCGCACATCTAGATTCTTGGCACGGCGGAACTGGTGGTGCTGACAACGGCTCAGGCTGCATTACAATGATAGAGGCAATGCGTATCCTTAAAGCCCTTGATATAAAACCACGTCGAACTATCCGCCTTGCTCTGTGGGGTGGAGAGGAACAAGGTCTGTATGGTTCAAGAGGCTATGCCGACCATAAGCTCTACGATAAGGCGCAAAAGAAAAAGTTACCGGAATACGATGACTTCGCACTGTACCTGAACATGGATTTTGGTTCCGGTCGATTCAAAGGTGTATATATGGAAGAGGACGATATGGCATATCCATATTTTGAAGCATGGAAACAGCCCTTGGTTTCGTTAGGCTTTGACACCTTTTCGCCAATGTCTGTCGGCAGTACAGACCATGTGAGCTTTACTCGCCTTGGACTTCCGGCATTTCAATTCATTCAAGATCCGCTGGATTATTTCAGGGCTTACCACACAACAATGGATACATACGAACGCTTGTCATTGGATGATTTGAAAGTTAATGCGGCAATCGTAGCATGGCTGGCATACAGTGCAGCAATGGACGACGGACGTATTCCTGTAAAACCGGGTTATCCCAAGACAACAGAAAAATAAAACATATCCAATCACTTTTTTTCATAGAGAAAGGCGCAACTGTTGAGTTCATGGTTGCGCCTTCATTTTGTCTTTCATATCTCGCGTTATTCCCGGTAGTCGGATGGGCTCATGCCAAGGTTGTTTTGCACATAGCGGCTGAAATATCCGGGTGAGGAGAAGTGGAACATGTCGGAAATCTGTACGAATGTCAGGCTCTTGTCACGCAGCTGGCGGGAGATGTCAAGCGATGTGTAGCGGTTAATCCAAAAGTTAGCTGAGTGTCCGCTCACTTTCTTGCAAATTTCTGAAAGATATTTGGGCGTTATGCAGAGTTCCGATGCGTAATATGTCACCTCGCGGTGTTCACGATAAATTCCGCTGTCGAGTAGCGCAAAAAACTTGTTCATTACCGAGGCATATTGCGGTGTGATGGAGTCTTCTCCATAGTTATAAGCATGGAAGTCGAAGAAATCAAGAATCATGAGTTGCACAGCGCAGCGGATGCTTTCTTCGTAAAACACAAATCCGGTGGTATCGTAGCGGTATTTCACCCCTTGAAAATCCTGAAGGCAGAGAGCGAATTGCGCTTCATTGAGTTTCATCACGGGATTCATAAACAGTGCGAGTTGTCCCTTCATGCCGTAGTTTGACTGCGGTGTGCAATGTTCAACAAATCCGGAATTGATATATATGACCATCACACTGAAATCATCAGAGATACGCATATTGTCAACAAGACCACCTTTGCGAACTATCATCAGGTCATGTCGCCCGAAAATGAAATGCTTTCCGTTGAAATCAAATTCCATGCTCCCGTCAAGACATAACGCATGAGCGAGGTAGCCTTCCATTTTTTCGGATGCTATCTCGCTCAGGGAGTCGGTAATTATGATTTTGTCAAATAATTTCTCGTCTGCCATAATTTGCCAATTATAATGGCAAAGTTACGAATTATTTTTGAAATTTCATATCCAGCCACTTAGCTACGAGTTTGGCTATCACATCATTGTTGAGCTCCTGCATGAGGAAATGGCTGTTGCCTTTTATTCCGATTTCGGGAAGGAGAACAAGGGTGGCATCGCCTCCGTGACGGTTGATTGCCGCGACAAACTCACGGCCCATCTTCAGTCTCACCTCCCAGTTGCTTCCTCCAAGAGTTGTGGCGTTGCTTTCAGGAATGTAGTCGCCGAAGTAAATAACAATCGGCTTTTTAGTAAGTTCCATGAATTGTTCCATCGGCACGCCTACCCCTTTCAAGCCTCCGGTCAGACCGGGTAGCGGTGCAGGAATTTCACTGTTCGGGAAAACATACCCTCCGGGTTCAAGGGCAACGACACCTTTTACTTCGGGATTGCGCATGGCTGCCATCCATCCGGGAAAACCTCCTGCGGAGTGCGTCACTAATACCTGATTCCCGATTTTCTTTGCCATTGCATCGAGTGCTGGAACATCAAGCTGATGATTGCTCAGATCCGGCACCATCTGACGGAAGAAGTTGCTGACGCTGAGAGAGTCTTTCGGGAACTGTATCCCTTCATTCCATTCGGGCCAAATCCCCATGCGCCAGATGTCGAACCAGAACATTTCGTCTGCTACCGGCTCGACCGTAACAGTGGAGCTTGTGCGAGACGCATGACCGCGGCCGGGGAGATCGAGAACGTATGTCGGATAGCCTTCGGCAAGCAAGAGGGTTGCAAAACCGGGGCGGTCATCAGGCGTAGTTTCCCAACAAACTCCGTCACCGCCATAACCATGAACGAACACCAACGGCATATTTTTGGCATTGGCAGGTATCTGGTAGCGGGCAAACGCATGATCGCAACGATAACTTTGTCCGGCTTGGTCTTGCTCAGCCCAGCCGACAAAGGAGTCGGGATTGAAAGTGCCGGGACGTTCAATAGTTGTGCCCCCGACAGGGAACTGACCTTGTTTTTTTATTACAATGCCTTCGGCAAAAGATGATGTTATTGCCATAGCCGATACGATTAGAGTGATTAACTTCTTCATCTGTTTACAATCTTGCGGATGGGTTCTGTTTTTGACGGACCGATATTATACTCGATGATGTCCAACAATGAGTTTAACTGCGGCGAGGTAACTCCGAGATGACGGCAGATGCCGATGTGGCCGGTTGCCATTGGTTCGACTCCACCGAGTGCGGTGAGCATAGACACAGTAGCAAGTTCCCGGCCTGTGTAGGGCAGCACTCCGCGGCCGAAAATGTCGGCGAAAAGATGCTCTTTCAAGAAGCGGTTGATGCCGGGAGCAAAGTCCTCGTACCAAGGTGCAGGAGCATCGACAGGTATTCCTGAGAGTTCGCTGAGGGTCTTTGCTCCTTGCCCATACTTGTCAATGTCGCTCACCACCGATGCCGATTCTCCCTCCGGGTCGGTTATGCCTTTTGCCATACGCTCAGAGAGTAGATTTTTGAAAACACCGAGTGCTGACAACGAGCGAGGGAAACCACAGTAAGCATATACCTGTATCAACAGCTCCTTGATTTCGTTGACCGTCATTCCTGCTGTCAAACCTTGCTCAAGAGCTTTTGTCAAGCCGTCGGTGTCACCGATTGCAGCATACGAAGCGATTGCCACAATAGCCTGTTGACGGGGTGTGAGTTCGGTTACGGTCTCCGGATTTTTTGTGGCTTCGAGATATTCTGCGTCTGTAACCGGACCGAGCCAAGTGACCTCATTGTTTTCAGGGTTACATTCGATAGCCAGATGAGCAAACCAGCTGTCGGGAGCGGCACCATGCCAGTGTTCAACGCCGGGTGCTATCTCTACGATGTCGCCGGGAAACAGGCGACGGGCGGCTTTGCCTTTCTCTTGATAATAGCCAACACCGGCAGTGGCGATTAGTATCTGACCGCCGCTGTGACGGTGCCAGTTGTTGCGGCATCCCGGCTCAAATGTAACATTGAACATCGGTACATTGAGTTCCTTTTCATGGCTCAAAGGATAGAGCCATGCAGTGCCGATGAAGTTGGGATTGCCCTTCATCTCCGTGCCTGCGGGATAGGGTTGCTTGAAATCATCTATGTTCATTGCCATACATATTAGAGGTAAAAATGCAAGAAACGAAATAATCAATCGGTTCATATATTGATGAGGTTAAAGGGTCTTGCCGAAGAACTCTGTAAGTTTGTTGACTTCTTGATCTACGTATTCAGGCACATAATATGTTTGGATATGGGTTGCGCCCGGAATGAGGAACAATTCCTTGTCGGTAGTACCGGTGGCTTTCTCAAAGGCATCTGAGGTCATGTAGAAGGTATCAGCCTTGTTTCCGGCCATCATAAGCAGCGGGGCGTTGATAAGGTTGATCTGGTCTGTCGCATCCCAGGTCATCAGGTCCATCAGACTTTCCATTGTGTAGCGGAATGTTGAATTGGGGTGAGCATGGGTGCGGTTATAATATATCGCGCCTTCACGGTAGAGGTCAAATGGAAGTTTCTCAATCTCCTCATCCGTCAGGTTCATGTCGCCTGTAAAAACAATTTCGCCTGTGGTGACTCTCTTCTCCCTTGCATCGGAGGCTTCCTTGAGGCGTTGCTGAATTGTGGGCATGGCTGAGTCCATAAAGCCATTACGACGTACACGACCGGAATTGAACATGCTGAGGGTTGCCACAGCTTTGAAACGCTTGTCACTTTTTGCCGCACCGAGAGTGTAGCCGCCTCCTCCGCAAATGCCGAATGCACCTATTCGCTGTGGGTCAACGCCGGGATATTTGGAGATATAGTCCGCCATACCGTGAATGTCATTGATACGGAAATAAGGCTTGTCTGTGTGGCGTGGTTCACCACCGCTTGCACCCTGATATGAGGCATCGGCGGCAATGGTTATATAGCCTTTTTCTGCCATCCGTTGTGCGAACAGCCCTGCGACCTGCTCCTTTGTACCTCCATTGGGGTGTGCCACAATGATAGCCGGATATTCCTTTTCATCGGGGTTATAATCGGCAGGGGTATAGACGTTTGTGGCTATCTCAATGCCGTCGAGATTGTATTTTACCGGGTGGATATTCACTTTGCCGGGTACGTTTTCGGTGATTGCCTGCTCATAGACAAGGTTCCACGGATTATCCTGTGCATGGAGAACCGTGCCGAAACTGATAGCTGATGCTGCCATGATTAAAATCGTTTTAAGTTTCATGTAATCTTGTTATTTGTGCCGAAGCACGGTTGTTAAACAAATAAATCGTTTTGATGATTTTTACAAACGTCGGTAAGTCTTACACTTTTTTCGGTTGCAGGCGTTATCGGAGTCCGTTTTCTTTCAACCAATCCTTAATGTCATCGTCTGAAACATTGTTCATCAGCAGACCTTTTGCCCACTTGATGCCGGGATATGCCTCGTGCAGTTCGTTCTCGCTGTTGAAAATGTTGCTGCCACCTGAGGTCATAAAAGGTATTACGGTCTTACCTTGTAAATCATTGGCTTCTATGAATGTATTTATAATAGTTGGATGTGTATTCCACCAGTTCGGATAGCCGATGAACACAACGCTGAAATCGGACATATCTGTCACAGAATCTTTGAGAGCCGGGCGGAAATCACGGTTGTGCATCTCCACATAGGAGCGCGAAAGTGAGTCACGCCAATTAAGATCAGCATATGTATAGAGCTTGGCCGGTTCAATGTTGTGTAATGTGCCACCCGTAATCTCTGCTATGCGTCTGGCTGCCTTTTCTGTTGTTCCTGTTGCTGAGAAGTAGCACACCAGCACTTTTGTGCCATTCTTTTGATTTTCATTCTTTTCAGTCTGCTTGTCGTTGGTATGGGATTGGAGAGCTAAGCCGGCGATTATTAAAGCTACTGCAAGATAAATTAGTCTTTTCATTGATTTTTCTTGGATTATAGTGTTTATTCAAAATGACAATAGACGTACAATGTCAAATGCAAAATTATGTCAGACTAACCGATTAGTCCTAATAAATTTTACGGCTTTAATTACCATTTTCCCCGAAAGCGGAATATTCCATAGTAATGTTGAAAAAGTCTTTTCGGAAATTTTTGAAAAACGATCCGAAAAAAGAGTAACAACAACTTCGCTGTCTGTCTATAATTTTGCGGTTGGATATAATGGCAAGCCAACGCGCACCGGTCTGCGACCGAAATGCGCTTTATACCGACTCGCGAGGGCTTTGCCGTTGTATCAGTAAAATTCTAAAACCACAACGAGTATGAAGCATTTTATTTTTTCACTTCTGATGCTGTTGATTTTCACATCATGCAGTGCAAATGAACCTGAAATGCCCGAACAGCCACAACCGGTACAACCGGGCGAAGGAGGAGGCTCTGATTATTTTTCAGGGAAAAATGTTTTGATTGCCTATTTCTCTTGGGGCGGTACTACCAGACGCATGGCTCAGCAGGTACAGGCAATCACAGGGGGCGACCTGTTTGAAATCGAGCCAGTCAATCCATATCCGACATCATATACACCTTGCACTGAAGTAGCATTGGAGGAACGCGACAGCAATGCACGTCCAGCCATAAAAAACAGTGTTGCAAACTGGGATGAATATGACGTTGTTTTTCTCGGTGGTCCGGTGTGGTGGCATACCGCTCCCATGATTCTCCATACTTTTGCGGAAAGCTACGATTTTGAGGGTAAAACCGTTGTTCCCTTTACAACATACGCATCAACCTACCGTGATGAAACCCTTCAGGCGATTGTGGATATGACACCTGATGCCGACCATCTTGAAGGACTGGGATTGACAAGTGGCTCTATCAATGAAAGCCGCATACAGACATGGATTGACCTTATCAACGAGCAGTATGGCAGTCTTAACCCCGGAGGTGCGACAGCACCGATGGAAGGGACGGTGGAACTTTGGCAGAAAGGCAATATTCCCGGTTTCCGCGAGAACGTGAATAATTCCGATGGCCCTGACTTTATGCCCAATATGCTGGTATATACTGTGCCTGATAATGTTCAGCCCAAAGGTGCCGTGATGATTTGCCCCGGAGGTGCATTTACTTTCCGTAGTATGCAGAACGAAGGCTATGACATAGCTGATATGCTTGTGCCGATGGGATACCAGTGCTTTATTGTGAACTACCGCATCAATCCTTATTCCATGCATGCCAGCGCAACAGACCTGCAAAGGGCGATACGATATGTAAAAGCCCACGCTGAAGACTATCGTATCAATCCAGAAAACATCGCGCTTGTCGGTTTTTCAGCCGGAGGTATATTGAATGGCGAGGTTCTGTTGAATTGGCGTGACCTTACCAACGGTACAGCCCTTGACAGCTCATACTGTCCCGATGAACTTGACAACGTGCCTGTCTCAGCCTGTGCAGTTGGCATGATATATTCTTTCTATGGAAGATTGAGCGTGTCGATGAACAATGTTGAGACACTTCGTGCCGCTAACCTTCCTCCTGCTTTCTATTGCTGGGGAACACGCGACGGATTTGCCGACCAGTTTACCCAAAACTCAAATGCAGTGAAAGAAGCCGGAGTAAGGGTTGAGACCAAAGTGCTTCAAGGTTATCCGCATGGATATGGTAGCGGAGGCAATGCCTCAATCTGGGGTAATGACTTTGATGCTTTCCTCACTCCGATTATGCAGGGTAACTCTGCGGCTATAAATACAATAAATGCAGATATGGCTGCAAACACACCTGAAACATACTATGACTTAAAAGGTCGTGTTGTATCTCTTGATACTCTCAGCAACGGAATATACATCGTAAAATCCGGCAAATCAACTCGTAAGGTATTAAAGACAAACTAATGCTACAACTCAATCCTACCGGCTCCAAGATTTTGAAAATCCTGCATTTGCTTGTAGTCATGACATGGACTGTCAGCATTATTGCAATGTGGGTTCTTTCATGGATTTCTTATGATACAGGTCAGGAGCTCTTCATGTACTATAAGTGTATGGTTTGGATTGACAGACTTCTTACTGTTCCTGCGGCGATATTGAGCATTGGCACAGGAATTTTTTACGGTCTGCTTACGCCGTGGGGCTTTTTTAAGCAACGATGGATTATTGTTAAGTGGATAGTTTGTGGTGTCGTGATACTGCTTGCTTCGCTGGTCTTTTATCCGGCTTGTCAACACGCTTATGGTACGATACTTCAAAATTATGATGCCGCATTGAACAACAATCAGGTACTTACCTCACTAAAAATGGCTCGTGACGCATCATTCTATCAAGCAATAGCACTGATTTTTCTTGTTGTAATCTCTGTTTTTAAGCCGTGGCGCAAACACCGACCTCTAAATGTTAAATAAATATATCAAAATGAATAACTTTCGTACAATTTCTGGATTAAAGGTATCCTCTGTGGGCCTCGGATGTATGGGCATGAGCCACGCATACGGCGCACCCGCTGATAAAAAGTCAATGAAAACGCTCCTTGCAGATGCTGTGGAGATGGGTTATACATTGTTTGATACCGCTGAAATTTACGGCACGGATACAAATCCTCACGATAACGAGGAATTGCTTGGAGAAGCATTGAAGCCTTACCGTGATAAGGTTGTAATCACAACAAAATTCGGTCTTACATTCGATAAATCCCATGAACCGGGGCCTTATCCTCTGATACCGGATTCAACTCCCGATAGCATTAGGAAAGCCGTTGATGGCTCTCTACGTCGCTTGCAAACCGACCATATCGATCTGTATCTGCAACACCGCATAGACCCTGAAGTTGAGCCGGAAATTGTGGCAGATACTATGTCGCAACTGATACAGGAAGGCAAGATACTCCATTGGGGTATATCGGAAACTACTGAAGAATATCTCCGTCGCGCTCATGCGATATGTCCCGTAACGGCTATACAGAACCGCTATTCGATGATGGCAAGGAGGCACGAGGATATTTTCCCGACGCTTGAGGAATTGAATGTAGGCTTTATCGCGTTCTCTCCGCTTGCCAATGGTCTGTTGTCGGACTTCTATACCGCTGACTCAAAATTCAATCCCAAGAATGATTATCGTGCAGCAATGCCTCAGTTCAGTCGGGAGAGTTTTGAGGAAAACGAGATGCTGTTTGAACTTATACGTCGGCTTGCCGATGAAAAGCACGCCACACCCTCTCAGATTTCCCTTGCATGGATGCTGTGTAAGAAGCCATATATCGTGGCTATCCCCGGCACACGCCACCTTTGCCGACTGAAAGAAAACCTCGGAGCAGCTGATATAATCCTATCAACTGAGGAAGTAGAGGCAATAGACCTCCAACTTGACAGCATACCGATGAGTGAAGTTTTTGGCGGATCAAAAGTAATTAAAACACAAAAAGCATAAAATTATGATTAAAATAATAATATTTGGATTGACCCTCTGTATTGCAGCCATGACAGCCAATGCCCAGTCACAAGTTCCTTATGCGGAACTCAACAATGGGTTGAAGATGCCACGCTTCGGTATCGGAACATTCAATGTACCAGGCGACAGCCTTATGGCAGATGCAATCACATTTGCCTTGAAGAATGGCTATCGACACATCGACACAGCCCATGCTTACCGCATTGAGCGTGGTGTAGGACAAGGAATGAAAGACAGCGGCGTGCCTCGCGAAGATATTTGGTTGACCAGTAAAATCTGGCCTACCGAATATGGCGAAGGCAAAACCTTAAAAGCAATAGATGAGATGCTTGAACGCCTCGGTGTTGATTATATCGACCTGTTGTATGTTCATCAGCCTATCGGCGATTGGAGAGGGGCATGGCGCGACATGGAGAAAGCGGTGGAAGCAGGTAAAGTCCGTGCGTTGGGTATCAGTAATTTTGATGCCGCTGACTCTCTTTATAACGCTGTGATAGAGTTTGCGAAAATCAAACCGGCCGTATTTCAGATTGAATGTCATCCTTATGCACAACGCCTTGAATGGCGCAAACGTGCCGACACTGACAACATTCAGGTTGAGTGCTGGTTTCCGCTTGGTGGAGCAATGAGCAACGGAGCCTTATTCAAAGACCCGACTATAATGAAAATCGCCGAAGCTCATGGCAAAACTCCGGCACAGATAATTCTCCGTTGGCACATTCAGGAAGGGCTTTCGGCTATTCCCGGAGCTACTGACCACGGTTATATTACCGAAAACATAAATATTTTTGATTTTGAGCTTACTCCTGAAGAAATGGAATCTATGCGCTCTCTCAACAAAGAGCAACGTTTCTTCAATATGTCACTTGAAGATAAGCAAAAGTATCTGTTGAACATGAAAATTGAATATTGATATGCTACCCCAAATCATCTGCCATATAATGAGTTCTGTTGACGGGAGACTTCTGCCCGGACGTTGGACAGCCCCCTTCGACGGTACAAACCCGTCAGAACTTTTCAAAGAATATGCCGCTATCGGCAAAAGCCTTGGTTGTGACTCATGGATGTTCGGCAAAGCTACCGCCCGCGAGGCTTTTCCGTACAAATTTATGCCTAAAGGCGAATCGGTGGGCGAAAGCGGAAAGGTATTTGTGGGCAACCGTACTTCATCAAGGTTGTTTATCACCATTGACCCGGATGCTGATATATTCTTCACCTCCGACCGTCTGCGTGGCGACAATATTCTTACTATTTTAGGTAAAAATGCTACCACCGACTATCTTACGGCCCTTGAAGAAAAGGGTGTTTCTTACCTTGTGGTGGATGACGTGCACAACCTTCGCAAGGTTTTCACACTTGTAAAGCACTATTTCAATGTCAAGACCATATCACTGCAAGGTGGAGGCATAATTGACGGAGCTATGCTTGCACAAGGCCTTATCAATGAATTGAGCCTTGTGATCTATCCCGGAATAGACGGGCTGACCACCGCACCGTCAATCTTTGAATACCTCGGACACTCGGAAGAACGTCCGGCGGAGGGTCAGGCTCTGGAGCTTCTCTCAGTGGAGCAAATGCCTCATGGCATTGTCTGGTTACGTTACAGATTCCATAATATATCAGAGTAATCAATCATGAAAGGATTTACAATATTGGCAGGTATCGCAATGGTATTGTTTTCTGCCACAGGGTTGCAAGCACAGGATTCAATCCCGACAAAAGGCTTTGCTGCTTTCGATGAAACGGGCGTATTCAAGCCTTACGAGTTCAACCGTCATGCTGTCGGTGATGATGAGATACAGATTGAAATACTTTATTCAGGTATTTGTCACAGCGACCTGCATAATGTTCACAGCGACTGGCGCAAGGAAGAATATCCAATGGTTCCGGGACACGAGATTGCAGGAAAGGTTGTCAAAGTGGGCAAGAATGTCACAAAATTCAAAGTCGGAGATTATGCCGGTGTGGGCTGTATAATCAACTCATGCCATGAATGTGATTTCTGCAAGAATGGGCAGGAGCATTATTGCAGCCACACAGTTTCAACCTACCACGACCATGACCCTTACCACAATAATGAACGTACACAGGGAGGTTATTCCAATAATTATGTAATATCGGAGGACTACGCGATACTCATTCCACAAAATGCAGATTTGTCAAAAGTAGCCCCGTTGCTGTGTGCCGGAATCACAACCTATTCGCCGATTAAATTTGCCGGAGTTAAAGCCGGCGATAAAGTAGGAGTTGCAGGTTTTGGAGGTCTTGGTTATATGGCAGTACGTTATCTAAAACACCTCGGTGCTGATGTTACAGTATTTGATTTAACTGAGGATAAGCGTGGAGATGCCGCAAATCTTGGAGCGGAACGGTATGTGAATGTCACTAATCCAGATGAAATGAAAGGTCTTGACAACACCTTCGATTTTATTATAAGCACCATTCCGACCAATTATGACCCCATTCAGTACATGAAGATGCTGAAGTGGAACGGCCTGATGTGTATAGTCGGTATTCCGTCAAACGAGGATATGCCGACAATCTCAATGCGTTCTTTCATCGGAATGGCTGATCGCAGACTTTTCGGCTCCCGTATAGGTGGTATTCCTGAAACGCAGAAGGCGATCAACTACTCGGTAGAAAACAACATCTATCCCGAAGTTGAGATTATTCCGGCTGATGCGGAAAAGATAACTGAGGCATACGACAAAGTGCGCGATGGCAAGGTTAAATTCCGCTATGTAATTGATATGTCAACTCTAAAATAAAGATAGAACAATGAACAGTTTTAACTATCAATATCCCGTAAAGCAGTATTTCGGGAAAGGATGTGCTGCAGAAGCACTGAAAAAAGAAATGCCTGATATGGGCAATGTTGTCATGCTTGCCTATGGTGGCGGATCGCTGAAACGCACCGGTCTGTATGACAAAATCCGTGGCTGGCTTGAAAATGCCGGCAAGACAGTCGTGGATTTCGGCGGCATCATGCCTAACCCGACTTATGCCAAAGTTCAGGAAGGAGCGGCAGTTGTCCGCAAAGAAGGTGTGGACTTCATTCTCGCCGTTGGTGGTGGCTCGGTAATCGACTGCTGCAAAATCATCTCCGCACAGGCAAAGACTGACGAGGATGTCTGGGATATGTTCTATAATGAACACCGCCTGCCTGACGAGTTTGTTCCCTGCGGTGCTGTCGTTACGGCATCAGGCACCGGTGCGGAACAAAACAACGGAGCTGTGATAACCCACGAGGAAAAGAAACTCAAGCAGGCTCTTTTCGGAGCGTTCCACCGTTTCGCAGTTCTTGACAGCGACCTTACGCTCACTCTCCCGATGAAACAGGTAATAAGCGGTGCTTTCGACACTCTGAGCCACTGTATGGAAACTTATATGGGACAGCTGTTTACTACCAATGTGTCAGATGAGATTAACGAGGCTATAATGCGCAACGTGATTAAAAATATCCGTGCTATTATAGCAAATCCTGATAATGACTTTGCCCGTGGCGAGTTGATGTGGGACTCTGCAATGGCGGAAAACGGAATGTTGAAACTCGGCAAAATGACCGACTTCCAATGCCACATGATTGAACACGCGGTAGGTGCTTATACTGATTGCAACCACGGTCAAGGTCTTGCAGTAATACACCCTGCGCTTTACCGTCACTATCTGCCGAAAGGCGCAACAAAGCTGGCGCGGATGGCCCGTGAGGTATGGGGCGTGCACGACAATGACGATTTGCGTGCGGCAACCACAGGTATCGATCTTATTGAAGATTTTATTCAGGAAATTGGTATGCCTACACGTTGGAGCCAGATGGGTATCACTGATGAAAAGGTGTTACGCGATTCTGCCGATACCTGTGTGCTTACCCCTGGTTGCTGCAAGAAGTTTACCCGTGATGAAATCTTTGAAATTTTGAAAGGGCAACTCTGATAAGGTAAAATAGGTATAACTTACCGAAGTTTATATTAAGCAAAGATTTCAGAGTTTTGTTTAATTTGCAGAACAAGTAAAACTACTATAATGAATACAGTAACATTAAATAACGGGGTTGTAATGCCCCAGATTGGCTACGGAGTATATCAGGTATCTCCTACCGAGTGTGAACGTTGTGTTTCCGATGCTCTGAGTGTCGGCTACCGTATGATTGACACCGCACAAGCATATCATAACGAGGAAGGCGTTGGAGCAGCTGTAAAGAAAAGCGGCATTGCCCGTGATGAACTGTTCCTTGTGTCAAAGGTATGGATCTCCAACTATGGCTTCGACAAAGCAAAGGCTTCCATTGATGAGAGCCTGCGCAAACTCGGCACAGACTACATCGACCTTATGCTCCTCCACCAGCCCTTCTGCGACCGCTATGGGGCATACCGCGCATTAGAGTCGGCATACAAAGAAGGCAAGGTTCGCGCAATCGGTGTAAGCAATTTCTACCCCGACCATTTCATCGACCTTGCAAGCAATGTGGAGATTGTTCCCGCGGTCAATCAGGTTGAAACCCATGTGTTCGACCAGCAGATTGAGGCTCAGGGCTACATGAAAGAGTTTGGCACACACATGATGGCTTGGGCTCCTCTTGCCGAGGGACGCAACAACTTCTTTACCAACCCGGTGCTTGAAGCAATCGGTAAGAAATATGGCAAATCTGTCGCACAGGTGGCCCTCCGTTGGCTCATTCAGCGCGATGTGATTATCATCCCGAAGTCAGTTCATGTAGAGCGTATGCAGCAGAACCTCGATATATTCGACTTTGAGCTGTCGCAGGAGGATATGACTGCTATCGCGGCCCTTGACACGAAACAGAGCCTGTTCTTCAACCACCATGCTCCCGAGGTTGTCAAGATGTTTATGGGTTGGAAATAAGAATAGTTATGAAAAAGAATCTCTCAAACAGAACCATCGTGACTCCGTTGCCGGTCTTGATTGTGGCCACCTACGATGAAAATGGAGTGCCTGACGCTATGAACGCCGCATGGGGTGGTCAATGTGGCTATCACGAGGTTGCTCTCAATCTTGCTGTGGGCCACAAGACAACAGAAAATATCCGTGTAAACAAGGCTTTCACCCTAAGCATCGGAACGGTTGACACTATGTTGTTGTGTGATTTCTTTGGACTGGTATCCGGACGAAAGGAAAACAAGATTGAGAAAGCCGGTGTGACCGCTGTAAAGAGTGAATTTGTCAATGCACCTGTAATCACTGATTTTCCACTGACAATGGAATGTGAGGTAATCTCAATCAATGATGAACTCGGCGAAACCCGAGTTGTCGGCAAAATCGTCAATCTTCAGGCGGAAGAAAACCTGTTCAATGAAGCCGGACAACTGGATTATTCACTGCTTCGTCCAATCTCATACGATTCTGAAACACGCAGTTATCGTGAACTGGGAGGCATAATAGGTAAGGCATTCCATGATGGATCTCAACTAATCAAATAATAGAATGAAGATAAAAAACATAATAAACTCGGTCATGGCGATAGTCGCTCTGTTGTTCAGTTTCAACCTTTCAGCGACCGAACCTACCGCAAAAACAGAGAAAGATATGAAATCAACCTTTAGCTCGCCGTCCGAAGGAAAGGCAATAATAGTATATTTTACCCATTCAGGTAACACAGAACTTGCCGCTAAGAAATTGGCGGAAGTGACAGGCTCGCCGATTGTGAGAATACTTCCGGCAGAACCATACACTGCTGAAGATGTAGATTGGGTAAACGAACAATCACGATGCACTCAGGAGCATCTGAATCAGACATTGCGTCCGGCAATCAAACCATTGGATGTGGATTTCAGCCAATATGACACCGTTTTTATCGGCTTCCCTATCTGGTGGCACGAAGAGCCGGCTGTAATCCGTACTTTCCTTGATAATACGGATTTGAAAGGCAAGGAACTTTATCCCTTCTGCACATCATACGAAAGCCCGATGTCGGAAGCTGACGCAACTTTGCAGAAAGGTTATCCTACCCTCAAATGGCACAATGGCCTCCGACTTCCGGCAAGTGCAGGCAAAATCAAAGAATGGATAGAAAAATAATTGACTACGCCGAGCCTTTCGGGGTTCCGCACATATAATCAACCAAACCCAATGAAGAAAGTCAGGCATCAAGTAGTGATACTCGGTGCCTGACTCTGTTATCATTTATTTCTTTTATTATGATACTTTTCTAATAGTCCACAAAGTTTTACACACTCTGCTTCTGCCTTTATACAATCAACCTCATCAAATATTTCGTGGCCTAAATCTATATATGTCTTTGTGATTTCCTTTTCTTCTTTTGAGAAACTTGATCTTTCGACAATATCTTTTAAGATTTCTATTACTGCCTTTTTGTCATTACGATTTAGAGCCGCGATTAAAGCATTTGTCATTTCGTTTGTCATAAACCAGTCTGTTTTTATCTAATTATGTAAATATATTGATTTTGGGTTGGTTTCACAAAATTTGGGGTAATATTCATTTATATATGAAGATACAATTGAAAAGCATTTGTAAATGTAGGGAGAAAATCATAATTTTGTCCCTATGAAATCGGAATTAGAGAAATTAGTAGGGAGATACCGTGAACTTGGCATTGACCGGCAGTTGGACTATGAAAAGTTTTACCTGTATTCCATCATCACGCACTCCACAGCGATTGAAGGCTCTACCATTACGGAGCTTGAAAATCAGATAATGTTTGACAATGGCATTGCTTTGAAAGGCAAGAGCCTTGTCGAGCAGAACATGAACCTTGACCTTAAAGCAGCTTACGAGCGGGTGTTAGTTTTTGCCCGAGAACATGCTGATATTACTGTTGACCGATTGAAAGAGCTGTCGGCGTTGACTATGAAAAACACTGGTTCTGAGTACTATACAGCATTGGGCGATTTTTCATCTGCCAACGGAGATATACGCCTTGTGAATGTCACAGCCGGAGTTGGTGGGCGTTCCTATATGGCGTTCAATAAAGTACCGCAGAAGTTGAAAGAGTTCTGCGATATGCTCAATGCTTTGCGACGCAAGCACAGCTCAATGTCAATGCAGGAACTGTATGAAATGAGTTTTGACGCGCATTATAACCTTGTGATAATCCACCCGTGGGCAGATGGCAACGGCCGCATGGCTCGTCTGCTGATGAATTGGCTGCAATTTGAATTCGGACTTATCCCGTCACGAATATTCAGCGACGACAAGGAGGAATATATCAAGGCTCTGGTTGCAACCCGCGAAAACGAGGACTTTGGCATATTCCGTCAGTTCATGACCGACACGATGATTACGCACCTCAACCGCGATATTTATTCATATCTGGAATCAATAGGAGAAGACACCCCTGTTGAGCAACCAAAGAAAAAGGTCAAGACTCGTGATAGAATAATCGAACTGCTCTGCGACAATCCGAAGCACACCACCCGCACCCTCGCAGAGGAAATCGGCATAACCCCCAAAGGCGTGGAGCGACACCTCGCCATCCTCAAATCCAAAGGCATCCTCCACCGCATCGGCCCCGACAAAGGCGGCGAATGGCAGATAGCTCTTGATAAGTGGAATTGTGATAGCACTACTCATTAAACCGAAATATTAAGATTCAAAAATTATGAATTGGTTAAATATAGCTATACTTCTTGTTAACATAGTTATTTTAGGAATTATTTGCTTCTATCAAACTTACATTAAAAAGATTGTATCAATAATTACGTCTCGAGAAGAGAGTTATGAATCCGAAAAAGGGAAAAATATAGCTACTAAAGAAGATATTGAAGAAATTACTTCCAAGATGGAAAGTATTCGTGTCGAGATATCCTTTGAGGCTCAACGGAGAAATAAATCAATTGAAGAACAAGAAAAGCGTATGCTTAATATTGCTTTTCATTCACAAGTAATATTGAGTAAATGGAATAATGTATTATTATATTCCAAACATTGGGGAAATGTAAATCGATTATATGAAATCATAAAAGAAATAAATGATAATACATTGCAGTTGACGCATCTTGTCAATATTATTTTAGCGTCCTATAAAAATCCGCAAGTGTTAGATCCATTAGTTCACTTAGTTGATGAAATAAGCAAATATGCGTTGGAAATATGTTCCAGAGCACAAAATATAGCAACATTATTAAGTATTGATGATAAGTTACCGAAAATGGTAAATACGCCATCGGAATATGGTAATGTAATGACGCAATTCCTAAATGAATATATGCCATTAATAGATAAAATCATATCTGATGAATTCAAGTTTAGACAAAGTTCTCGCGATGCACTTATGGAGTATCTGAAATGGCTTAACACGTTATATCAGAAAGATTTTAATATTAAAGTTTTTTAATCCTTAAGCAATTTTATATTACTCAGTTTTTGTGTAATTTTGTACTTGACAAGATTAGAGAATCTGATGTGCAAACAATCATCTTCCGACATTACCGTGAACGCAAAACAGGGAACAACGATGCAAGCCATACAAGGCACAAATGTTGGAGATGCAAAAGTTAGACAATATAATCTTTTGATTATCAGGATATAAATTCCGCACACTTTCCCCAGGTGGATCGCGGATAAGACTCTGAAAATCAAGCTGTTATATCGACATATGACTGCTTTTCTATTTTGTGTACACTGTGGTTTTACTATGAAAGTTAAACCGAGAGTTAGACCAAAACTTTCATGAGTGAAACAGTTAAAGTGGTGTGTTACAGGTCAAAACTTTAAGTGACGGCAAACACCATCTTATGGTACGCGTCTGTAAAAATGGGAAGAAGAAGTACTGGCACAAGCCGTATTTCCGGTGCATATGTTAAAAAGAAGAGATACAATTGTTAAATTCAGGCATAGAGTTTGACCAGCCGGAATATGAAAATGTTGCGGTCGCGTACTCCTTTCATCTGCTTTAGTGCTTTTGTAGCGCAGCGGAGAAGGAACTCCCTATAAAACACACGAACGCCTCGGTGCTCCAGCATCGAGGCTATTTTGTTTAGCAACCATCCATATCTATTAACAAGAGATACTTAACCAAATGCAAATTTGGCGATTTATTCTGGATTTTAAGCTATAATGAGTCAAAAAAATGCCAACATTCACTTACTTTTATATATCTTGTTTACCAAGAACCTTAGGGAATATGTCGTATTATATTTATTATAAACCTATTACACGTCATCCAAATCTCTTGTTAAGAGATACCTGCCAAGCCATAATAAACCAACTAACAATGGGAATAGACCAATATACTGACCAACAAATCGTGAAAGCGATTTTGAATAGGGACACCGTCGTTACGAAGGAGTTTCTATATAGGAAGTGCTATCCCTTGTTTAAGTCTGTTTATGACAAATATTACACTGATTGCGAAACTTGTATAGAACTTATAAATGAGATATATGTCTATATAATGATTCCGCAAAAGAAGAGTGGCATTTCAAAGTTGTCCGCTTTTGGATTCCGATGCACATTAACAATGTGGTTAAAAGTTGTGGCAGAGAACTATTGCCACCAACTCTATGCCCGACGTCTGGAAATTGATAGGGATTCTGACGTTGCCAGTGATAGAAATATGCCCGATGATGACTCTATAACTGAGAATACCCAACGCATCAACATGGAAGACGTAACTAAAATACTGAACATGATGCCCAATCAACGATACCGAAAGTTGATTGAGTATCGATATGTTGATGAAAAGAGCAACGAAGAAACCGCGATGTTGTTAGCCGTCTCGATGGCCAACTATTATAATATGCACAAACGGGCCAAGGCTCAATATTGCGAAGTACTTAGAAAGGAGGGCTTGCTATGATTGACGACGGACTTCTCGCAAAATTCGACCGCATCCAAGACCTACCTGTCTCTGAGGAGATGCTCGGTGCATATATGGAAAATAAATTAGATGTCATTGAGTCCGAGATTGTCTCAGATTTAATTGATAACGATTTACTATTAATGAATCTATCATATGACCTTGGGAGTAACTCAGAAAATTACGATGATGTAGTAAGCCCTATTCATGAGATTATTAATAGCGATATGATAGATTTGGACAATCCCGGTATCCTTAATAGTGAAACAGCAGTTATAGTAGATGAGATCAACGCTCCAAGCGGTTTAACTGAATTCGACGACTTCGAATTTAATCTACCGGAGATAGATTCATATCTTAGTGACTGTGATGATTATGAAACAACCTCATTTGAATAAATTAATTCCTACTTATGCCATTAAAGACTAATATAGTAATTCCGCCAGCAGCCGGCCTACTTCTATATAAGGCATATAAAAGCGGATCTTTCACTTCGCTGAAAGATAAAATCTTCAAAAGCCATAACGAGATTTCTCTTAATGAGAACACTGAAATAGGTCAAGTCGACGAAGCGCGTTTGAGCTCGGCGGTTCCCAATGGTACGACCATAATAGTTGAAGAAGCAGACACAATTCATGGTTTGCCAGCGCAAAATATCGAATTCGACCCGACTGTTTATCAGTTCTATGATGACACCTGCGCAATTCAATCTCAGCATCTTATTCTTAAGCAGTATGGCATTAATGTTACTCAAGAAGAATTAATCGATATAGCGAAAGAGCAAGGTTGGTATGCAGAGGGGTATGGAACACCAATGGATATGGTGGGAAAACTTCTCGAGTACTACGGCGTTGACATACATGGATCTCAGGGCAATAATATATTTAACATTGCCAATGAGCTAGCACAAGGTCATCAAATTATAGTTGGTGTGGATGCTTATGAGTTAATCTACCCTGAAGAAACTGTTGGTATTGATGAATTGTATGGTGAGCATGCAAACCATGCGCTGGTTGTCGTGGGTATTGACACATCTGACCCCGACAATGTTCAAGTAATTGTAACTGACCCCGGCACAGGTAACCGTCAAATGGCATACCCCGCGGACCAATTTATCGACGCATGGAAAGATTCAAATTGTTTCATGGTAACTACGGAAACCGTTCCCGACAATCCCTTATGGGACTATGCTCCAATTGATAATTTTGCCGGGATACCAATGGAATCCTTGGATAGACTTGCTGGCATGGAAATCGATTCGTCATCCCATGAAACCTATGATGATTTCGTAACGGATTTGCTGGCTAATCCGCTATCGTTTGAAGATCTACTATCACAGTACGCTGATTTATTTGATTTCAGCGACGATGAATTCTAAATCTCTATGTTTAATATAGACGCAACACTTGAATATATTGAGTCTGTTAAGAACACTTTTCTTAGCAGTACCGATTCTCGCGAGATATCGGCACGGATAATGTCCATTAAGAAAAAACGCAAAGACTCAAAGTTATATTTAGCTGTAATCGGTGAATTTAGTTCAGGAAAGAGTACGTTTATTAATGCTTTGCTTGGCTTCCGTCTCTTAAAGGATGCAGTGATGCCTACGACAGCATGCGCTACATACATTGAAAGTCACGCAAGGTTTCTTGCAATAGAAATCGTCTTTAATGACGGTTCAAAATTCAAATGCTCTGAAAGTAATTTTGATGCTATTAGAGAATATATTTTGGCAAAGTATTCCATCAATTGCATTGATATTCATCAAGTAATCACAGTCGTCACGTCAGACCAAAAGGTTGCACGATGTGTTTCAAAAATGAACATAAAAGTCCCAGGGAATAGAATACCCAAGAATATTGTTATTATCGACACACCCGGGTTTAATCCCGGCTCTTCTTCTGTTGACAATCATCAAGAAATTACTAAGGATGTAGTGGAGAATATCGCTGATGCAGCTATCATCCTTACGCCACAAGAGCAGGCCATGTCTGCAACTTTATCACGGTTTTTGAAAGCAAATCTAAAAAGATGTTTGCACCGTTGTACTTATGTGGTTACAAAATTTGACCTACCTGCGGATGATACAACTAGAAATGAGATACTAGACTATGCAAGACAACGCATAGAAGTAGATCTGGGCATTTCAAATCCTCGACTCTATGGCCTAAGTGCCGCCACAATGCTTCCTGTGAAACGCGTCCCTCTTGGAAAGGAATATATTTGGCCAATACTTCAGAACATTTTTGCAAACTTTATGAAGATGTCATGGACTCAATTGCAATCGTCTAAAGAATATGTTCTTTCGGAGCACGTTAATATTTTGATTAAAGATGTTGCAAAGCTATGTGTTGAAAAGTTAAACCGTAAGGAGCAAGATCTGAAGTCTGATAAATCATTCTTAGAATCCCACAAAGTTGAGACTATTAAAAGTGTTTGCGATAAAATGGTCGCAACCGCTTCAAATGCAATATACGACACAATCTCTTCTATTCACTATTCTTTTACAGATGCTGAGTATTCCAGTAGGTCAATATCTGAATCTATTATAAACTCGGGTTCTATCTCCCTTTCAACTTTCCAATCTTCGATGATGCCCAAGATTAAAGGTGAGGTAGAGTACCAAGCAAGTCGTGCATTGTCTTTAATAAACAACTCAGTTAATAGCAAGGTCGCAGATTGTGTGAGACGACAAATTTCAAAGATGAGTCAAGTCTTTTCAAGTCACTACTCACAGTTTCCAATGCTAAAGCCAAAAGAGTCGGCACCTTCTGTAAATCTTATAAAATTTAAGTATCCAAATTTAAACTTTAGCATCGCTGTTTCAAAAATTGAGGCTTTAGACTCAAAAGAAAACCGAGCTGCAGGTGGTGGTGCCGCAGGTGGTGCCGCAATAGGAGCAATGTTTGGAGGGCCTATCGGAGCACTCGTTGGTGCTGGTATTGGATTCTTCGGAGGAAGAATAGCAGGTGACCAATCCGACTCAATGCGTTCCTCTGCTATTCCTTTGGTCAAGAATGAAATCTCATCATTTTTCTCGTCTCTACGAATTAAAGTAGATAATGAGATTTCTTCAATTCGTACTCAATATAGCAATTTAATAAAACGATTTGCGCAGGAACATATATCGGCATATGGCGCGGCCGTTCAAAAATTAATTTCCGAACATCAGAGGAAAATTCAAGATTTAAACAATCAAATTACCAATTTGCGAAATGCAATAAATCTACTGCAAAACGTCCAGAACGATGTTGAGCATGAATTAGCGATATTAAAAATCAAATAATATTCTCCCGAATATGGATAGGACAACATTACTCCAAAAATTATCGGAAGAATTATCTGCAAAGTCTGTCTTTGAAGCCTACGAGCGTAATATCAAGACACTAAAAACAGATAGTTTGAGATTAGGAATTATGGGTCAGCCAAATACAGCCAAAACTACTTTGGTTAATTGTTTGGTGGGAACTACACTTCCAGTCTCAACTCTTCCTTCACAAACAAACTATGCCGTATCCTTCGGTACTGAGTCAAGCATTACCCCAACTAATGTTTCAGGATCCCCAGTAACAGAGGTCAAAATTGATTCTGAATGGTTGAAGTCTAACAAGCTGACCATTCTAGAAATCAACAATGACATTGTTCCTGACGAAGCAACTGCATTAGAGTTATGTACTCTTATTTCTCAATTTGACGTATGTGTGTACTTGCTTAACGCGCAGTCAGCACTTAACCGTACAGACTTATTCGTCTTGAAAAACTTGCATGACATAAACATGCCGGTACTTCTTGTACTTTCAAGAATGGATATGTTGTCAGAGGATGACTCCATAGATGTAATAGAGTATGTTAAGAGTAATGTTTCTGAATTAAACAATGTCACATTACTTGGTATCTCTACATCAATTAAAGAGTCTTCCTCCTCAATCAAAGAGAACATTGATGTACTTCTCAAAGGGACGAATGTATCGGCCATAAGAAAGAATTTTGAGAATTTTTACATGTCTATCGCAATTGGTCAATTATTTGAGATCTGTCAACAGCACATCGATGAATGTGTTGCAAAAAAAACATCTATTGACAAACTAGCAGACGAAAAAATAGCCAAGTTGGAAGAAAAAGCCACAGACTGGCTTCGGGTGGAGACGGCCTTGCGACAACGCATATCTTCAATATCCGATAAGTTGAGAATATTCTTGACTGATAGGAAGGCAGATATGGTTCGTCGTCTTTCTCATGACGTTGATGTGTGTGGAGATGTTAAACTATTTTGGGAAAAAGATTTTCCATTCCGATTGGAAGAGTTGGTTCGTTCAGAAATGGGAAGCGCCACCCAACTTGTCAACCAAGAACTAATCAAAGTTATGCAATGGCTTCAGGATGAACTACTGAAACAATTCCGCTGTAGAATTTCTCTTACAACCGGAATCGTTAGCGATCGTGCACGCGGAGCAGTGCAAAATCCAGAGGAAGTTTCAATAGCAGATACACAGAAACTCAAGATCGTTACTAGAATTGGCACCGCTGCAACTGTGATAGCAGCTGGTGCTCTCTTCGCAACCTCAGGCATCGGAGGTATCATAATGGCCATAAGTATGGTTTCTGGACTAGGAGCTGAATTCTTTATGCGGAAACAAGCCAATGACTCCAAGGAACAAATAAAAAAACATATCCCTGACATAATTGAACGTGCCAATCTACAGCTTGTTACCGATTACGACTGCAAGGTTCAGGATGTCACCAACGAATTAGTTGCCCACATGCATACTCTGAAAGCCGACTGGCTCGAGTCGTCAAAGAAAACTATCGAACAGGAGAAGGCCATTGCAAATTTCAACTTCGGCTCAAACAAATGGGACTCGATAATGTCTCGAATCAACCAACTAGGTGAACTTCTAATTAATTAACCAATCATGATTACTCCCGAACAATTTAAACGAGCTTGTGGCACATTGCTCGGAATTGTCAACAAGCAGTCCGCTATCTCAGCGCAAGCTAGCTTGGGTGACAAGACCGCAATGGAGTCCTTGACCGAAGCAGGTCAACAGCTTAACGAGGACACATTACGTGTCTTGGTTATGGGTAAGTTCTCAAGCGGAAAGTCAACATTCCTAAACGCCTTGATGGGACAGAAACTTTTGCCAGCAAAACCCACCCCAACCACCGCTGTCATTGGCGAAATCGTCTATTCAGACAACGCCGGAGCAACACTATTTCCCAAGAAAGGATATGCCGGTGGAAATAAACCATTCTGCATCAAAGTTGAAGAGCTTTCAAAATACATTGTTATCGACCACACAGTCCCTCAAACAGACAAGAAGAAGGTCGAGAATCCGTTCCAAAAGATTCTTATTAAATATCCATTGGCTATCTGCAAACATGGAATTATGTTTGTTGACTCACCAGGCCTTGATGATCCAACTTGTCATGACACTATAACGAAAGATTATCTTCCCACGGCTGACGCGATTCTGTATTGCATGAATTCAAGTCAAGCTTTCAGTGCTGCTGACAAGGTGGAGATTGAAAGACTTATCTCGTTAGGATACAAGTCTATCATCTTTGTGCTTACATACTACGATGTATTGCTCTACAATGATGAAATGAACGGAACAATAGATGCGGAAGACGCGAAGCGTCATTACATCAAACAGCTTTCAAAGTATACCGATCTTGGCGAAAATGGTATCTTTTTTGTTGGATCTCTCCCGGCCTTGAATGCAAAGCTAAACAACAAGCCGGAACTTCTGATTCGTAGCAATTTCCCCCCGCTTGAAAAGAGACTAGAGGAAATTCTTTTCAACGAAAAGGGTCGTATGAAGTTACTTAAGGCACTTTACTCTACTCGTAGAGTAAACAGAACAACTTCTCAACATTTGACCGATTTAATAGAAGTCGCTAATTCTGACCGCTCAGGTCTTTCTGAACGCATCCATAGTGCACAAACGAAGCTAAATCAGGCTCAGGCTAAAGCTAATGAGATTCTATCTCAGTTCCGCTTCAGCAGTTCGTCAATAATCAATGGAGCGAAAGATAGAGGTCGGCATTTCTTTCTTAGTGAGATACTACCGAACATCGCTGCATGGACGTCAGAATTTACTCCAAACGAAGACCAGAGTATAAGCATGTGGCACCCCAAAAGAACTGGAGCCGCATTCACAGAAGGTTGCATCAAGTACGTTCAGTCCCGCATTGAGACCAAAATGGCTGAGTGGTGTGACAAACAACTAGTTAATGGCTATGTATTGCCACAACTTGAGACGCTTACTAAGCAACAGAATGCAAATCTTGAGTCTTACGAAGAAGACTTGAAAAAAGTACGTACCACACTCAACCTCTCTCTTGATAGCGATGCTATCAATGAGGAAGAAAGTGCTGGCAAAGCCAATCGTATTGTATCTGCCATAGCAGGTGCATTCCTCAACCCTGCGAGCCTCGTAACTGGCGGAGCTTTCGGATGGAAAGGTTTGGTTGCTTCACTTGTTGCTACTCTTGTGGGCGGCATCGTACTCGGCATCGTAAGTCTTTTTACCCCCGTAGGGTGGCCGGCACTTATAATAACGTGGATTCTTGCCGCCTTAACGGGTGGGGCATTTGTTGGTGGTAACATCGAAAGTAATATTAAAAAGAAGATTGCTGAAAAGATGAAAGAAGAACTTTCTAAACAACAGGAAAGTGTCGCAGCCAATATTGGCACAACAGTCTCTGATGTATTGGACAAAGTTCAAAATGCCGTGGCAAGTGGATTGAACGCACCGGTTGAGCAATTCAAAAAGCTCTTATCTGAAGCTCAGAAGTCAGTCAACGCTGAAGGCTCTGAAATCCAGGCTCGCGTTGCAGAGTATTCTAAATTGCGTAGCGAAAATACCGCTCTCGCAAATGACATGGATTCTTTTGCCCAAAGCCTAAACGCTTAAATTTGCAAACTAAAAGTATAGCTGCATTGAGAAATTTGCAGCTATACTTTTACTCTTTACATAACAATACTTCGGTAAATTTAGATTGGCAACATCGAGGCTAAGCTGCGATTTCAGCCAGTTTGTGATTTGTCTTTTGAATTATTTTGAGATGCGGAGATTTTCAGTAAGTCGAAATAGTTGTTGAGGCGAGATCTGACTCAAACATCAGTCTCTTGAACTGAGCCAACGTAAGGTTGGGATAATCCTCCCTGATAACAGTCTTGCAGATGTTGAGAGTTGTGAATGATAGATTGAAAGCGAAATCCAGTCGTTGTCTATCCCTTGTCTGGGAGGACTGCAAGCCGGTGAATTGCTTGGCATCCCGGATGTCGAACTCAATCTGAAATCTCGTCCTGAAGAATCCAACGATTCTATCAGAACTCATCGAGAGTTCAGTGGTGAAATATACAATAGGTTTTCCGTCTTTACCGGGACAGATGACTATCTTGATTTCACGTTTCAAAGTTCTAGAATGAACAATAGCATAAAGACATCGGGTAGCAACGCCTTTTGAATCCGTATAGATGAAAGAGTTGAATATCGACATATCAGGATTGGAGAAATCCTCTGTCTTGCCATACTTGGCCTTGCGCCCCCTTCTACGGGGTGCATGTGGATCAGGTACGGCCTGATACCGAAGGTATGCATTCTCCTTCAACCACCCAACGAAATTGAATCCCAGCTTGGTTATTCCATACACGAAGTCAAATGCTGAAAAGAAGGCATCCGCAACTATGGTTCTGGAGATAGCCATCCACTCCTCACTTCTTTCCTTTATCATGAACAGGTACCATTCGATCATCGAGGCATCATCGGCTTTCTTGCGGAGATCGGTACTTGGTGTCTGCACTGCACCGAGCTTAACACAGGAGTGTTTTGCTGAGGCTGATGGCCCCAAGTGCCATTATCTCGATGCCGCGCTTGACACGCTGAGCGACTCCCGACCAGAATTTGCCCATTCCATATGTGAGTTTGTCCGACTTGGAGATATATGACGGGGTATTGGCAATCGCCACATCATTTGTCCGCTGGAACACTTCAAGTGCGAGATGTCCGTTGACACTCAGCCGGTCCCCATTTGAACCGAAGTTGACGGCAAAGATCTTGGCTATGCGACCTCCGTATCGCGATAGCCTGGTAAAAATTCACTTTGCCCGGGTAATCGGCCCAAACTCTGCGGCATATCAGTTTAATCCCTGATTTCATCGGGGATTGGGCATAGCTCAAAAATTAGATATGGATGACACTTTTAACATTCTGGCACCCACCGGTTGGGTAAAAGTGCCCGTTTGCCGATGTCATCAAGAGAGGTTCGCATCTTTCGGAACAGGAGCAGAGATAGCCGAATGGGTTCCTGTTGTTGAGTCGGCAGCTCTCGATGAGCGAGTGCATGAATGCGGCGTTCTCGGCAGCTCCCTCGCTGCCGATGTTCTGGTAGTTCTTAAGGCTCAGCTTTATCGGTTTCATCCTCTGTTCGCACAGGTTGTTTGATATTTCGGCATTCCCATCAATGATGAAGTTGCGCAGCGTCCCGGCTTGATTGTTGACATAGTATATGGCCTTATTAAGCAGCGAGTGCCCTATCAGTTTGGGCCGTTTACAAGACAAAAGGAGGAATCATCTAAATCACCATCTGTAACTTATCAATATGATGCAATATTAAAAAGTTTAAGTAGTTTATTGGACACCTGATGATAGAAATTAAGGTTGTTGCACTCTATACGAGTATAGCAACTTTTTAATTTTCATCCAATCATGAAAAAGAACATTTCTTTCAAAATGTGGCTGACTGTTTTCTTCGGAGGCATCTGGCAGTTCATACGCAACATCTTCTCATGGAATAACAAGACTCCTTTCTGGCGAGTAATCTGGGCAACCATAACTATATGCGTTGTGACTGTGACTGGTATGCTCGGCTACTCTTTCTATGATCATTATGGCCGTAATGGTCGATGGGAAAGATATGACCCCAAAATCAGCACCAACTTCAAATTCCGTAATAATGGACTCAATAGCGGCAAGTCGTATATTTACGATTCCCGTACAAAGGAAAAGATCTTGAAAGGCATTGACTGGATTGCTGTTCCGGAAGATGGCGACAGCCTGATTATTGTCGCGAAGGACGGCAAACGAGGTTTTGTCAATCGTTATACTGCTGAAACGGTATTGCCATTCAAATATGATGCGGCATGGTCTTTCACGGACGGTGTAGCCGGTGTCTGTGAAGGCGATTCGGTATACTTTATTGATCATTCCGGAAAACCGATTAACGGCAAGAAGTTTGCTCGCAAGAAAGGTTATGGAAGCTACGTTTATCATGGAGATTACGCCTCCATTCCCGCCGGGGACAAATATGGACTCATTGACAGGACAGGAGAATGGGTATTTCTCCCGGAATATGATGATATTCATATCGCGGCTAAGAATATGTGGTATGTCCGTAACAACGGCAAGTCCGGTGCAATTGGTTCAAATGGTAAGTTCGTTTTACCGTTGGAATATGAATACGTAGGGATTCACGGGAGTGGTGGTATAATGGTGGCGAATCCTAAAGACCATTCTCAAAGCCGATATGATTATGACGGAACATTGATTGACAAGTTTATTTTCGATGAAGCATATGAAATGGCATACTACATAAATGAATTTGATGATGAGGGCAACCAGAAGAAAGCCATAGACAGTATGCTGAAATACTCCGCTAATAACTATGTCGGTCTTATGGGGCGTGATGGCATTCCCGTTACTCCACCTCTGTATTACGACATAGAGTGTGTAGCCCCTGGTGTTTATCAGTGCCGACTTACCGGATATAGCTCTGATTGTATCATGGTTAATAGCAAGGGAGAAAAAATCAATGACTAAATATATCATTCGTCTCTTTTCTCAGTGAAAAAGATTGAGACTTAGTCTAATACTCAACCACAATCACTAACTTAGCAGACCGAGACGGCCTTGTGCCGTCCGGTCTCATTTAACCGCCAATCAGATATGAATATCATACAACACCATAAGCCTATAATTTTGCGAGATTAGTTTCCTATGCTTTTCCAAAGCTATGGGTAATATACTCGAAGCAGGTTATTTGGACATCCTCATTCAGTGGCAATCGCTTGACAACTTCTCTTTGCAAGCAATACTTGATTACCCCGATCATTATGACGATTATGATCCAAACGTCAAAGTCTTTTACTGGGAAGGTCAACTCGATAGAAGTGGTCTTCTGAAAGGGAAACTGCAATTACAAATATCAGAAACAGAAACCTATTCAAAATGAAGATATATTACGAGAGTTTCAGTGAGTGTGGACCTCGCAAGAATAACGAGGACTATATAGCGGTTCGGGAAATGCCCGAACCGAATCGCTCGGTGTTCGTACTCTGTGACGGCATGGGAGGTCATAACTGTGGAGAGGTGGCAAGCAAACTTGTTGCAGAACACATCTGTGACTATTGGGTAAAGAACCCAAAGCGCAAGGACTCCGAAAAGAAAATTATTGATGCTTGTGATGAGACCATGATAGCCTATAACAACAAATCCCGGATTGAAATGGGTACGACTATGGCTATGGTAGCTATAGAGGACAATAAGGCTATATTGGCTCATTGTGGTGACAGCCGTATCTACGTTATCCGAGACCATAGAATCATCTATCAGTCGGTAGATCATATAGCATTGACTCCGGAAGGGTGGCCCATCATAACAAGGGCTTTCTTTACCGGACGATCTAACTACAAACCAGACATAGAAGAAATAGAGGTTCAAGTCGGAGACATGATTCTCATTTGCTCTGACGGCGTTTATGGTAACGGCAAATGGGACATACTCATTGATACTATGATGGGAGATGGATTTGATATTGATGACATATATAGCATCGCCGTTAATAGATGTAATGACAACATTTCGGCTATTTTGATTAGGCTTTATGATGTTTAACCATTTTATCAAGAGAAGGTATATTTTTATATAAACTCCAAACATAATTTTTTATCGCTATGATCGTATCAATTACATTCTTGGAACTTAAAGATTACATCAAGAGACATTTTGGGAAGATTGTGAATCTTGCAAAAGTTTCTGACCATGAAGTGTGTATATCTTATACACAGAAAATAATCTTCAAGACCGTTGATGTTCCGGTTAATGTGAGCATTGACAATGTTGGCCCTTCATCTATATGGGTTACATACGGTGGTGGATTCGGAATTGACATGATAATTGCCGGGGTATTGGCTTTTATCAAAGGTAAATTTCCGGAACTGAATGACGTGCTGAGAAGCGGAGATAATCGCCAACTTTGTATCAACTTGTCGAGTATGAGCAATATTCAGACACTCTTTGAACGGGTTGAAATGACTGGGATATCGGTTCATGAAGACCATTTTGAGGCGAGAATGGCGTTGCTATAATTTGCGTCTGTCAGACGTAATTGTATTTATACAGGTGCAGCATTTCGCTCATTATCCGAATTTAACGTAATAACAAAAAAATAATGCCTGTTTGTGATAGAAGATAAAGCGTTTCAATATCACTATAAATATAGACAACATTAAAGACTCAAAAACTATGGCAATTTTCAATCTTGACTACAACGCTCTCTGGGAGAGCATTTGCAACTGGAGCCGCAAGGCCGGACGTGCTGCAACTCGTCCTGTGCTTCTCATGTGGTACGTGATGCGGAGTAAGGAAACACCCCGTGCTGACAAATGGGCTATCTTCGGCTCATTGGCATACCTCATTCTTCCAATCGACATTCTCGACTCTAAGCGGCTGCCTATCATTGGCTGGCTTGACGAAGTGGCATCGCTGGCTATACTGGTTCAGAAGATGTCGAAGTATATCACTCCCGAAATGGAGATGAAAGCAGACGAACAACTCAATAAATGGTTCGACTCGGCTGCGCTCGTCGAGCTAAGGGTTCCGACCGACAACGAATATGTGGAGTTTGAACTGATTGAAGGATAAACTCCGCATCTATGGGACTGGTATGGACTTTTCTCATTCTCTATCTCCTCTACTCAAAGCGTGAACCGATAATCACATTCTTCCGTGATGTGGGTAAACGCAGGAAAAAGTGACAAAAATCATTGCAGAAGCAGAATGACACGATTAAAATCAGCAACTTTACATATGGAGAAGAATTACAATCAAATTATTCAAGAGCGTGCCAACCATGTGTTTGAGGTTATGGCACAACGTGTGTCATCCGAAGACCTCAATAAGATAAAGGAGGCTTTTGAACTCGCCCAAAAGGCTCATGCTCCTCAAATCCGTAAATCCGGAGAACCCTACATTCTTCATCCTATTGCAGTAGCCACGATAGTGGCTGAAGAAATGTGGCTTGGCGCAAATCCTGTATGCGCCGCATTTCTTCATGATGTCGTTGAGGATACTCCTTACACTTTTGAAGATATACGTCAGCAGTTCGGTGACGATGTAGCTTTTCTTGTAAAGGTTGTCACTAAGAAGCCTAACAAGGAGTACGAATACTCAAAGCAGCTGGACAACTACCGCCAGATTCTCAACTCTGTACAGTATGACATCCGTGCCGTGCTTGTGAAACTTGCTGACCGCCTCCATAACATGCGTACCTTGGCCTCCATGCGTCCTGACAAGCAGATGAAGATAGCCGGAGAGACAGACTATTTCTATGCGCCGCTTGCCAACCGCCTCGGCCTTTACAATATCAAGACCGAACTTGAAAACCTCTCGTTCCGTTTCCGTTGCCCTGATGAGTATGAGGAGATCTCATCTCTTATCGCCAAACATGTGGAAACCAACCGCGAGAATCTTGAAACCTTCAAGACTCAGATTGAGGAGACGCTCGCTGAAACTGGAATCAAGGCAAAGGTTAAGGTTGACTATCGCCGTCCCTTTAGCCTCTGGCGCAAGATGCAAAAGTATGGAGATGATTTCACTCATCTGAAATATCGCCACTTCATCGAGATTGTCTTTGCGGATAATCAATCACATCTCTCCGAAAAAGAGATGGCGATGAAGATATATTGCATACTGACCGACCGTTTCAAAGAGAAGCACGGCAGCATGAGCAACTATATTGATTCCCCAAAGGAAAACGGATATCAGAGTATCCACGTTAAGTTACTCCCGGACTTTGGTCGTTGGCAGGAGGTGCACATCAGCAGTTGGAGAATGACCCGTCAGTCACAGTTGGGATGTGTTGCCGAACGCACGGAAGGCAATATCCAGAACTGGATTGAAAAGTTCCGCAAAGTGCTCCATGACACTATCGGGTCAGCCAAGCACAACGAAAAATATATGGAGGACATACGGGCCACATTCTACAACGACGATATTCAGGTGTTTACGCCTAAAGGAAAGAAAGTGATTCTCCCGCAAGGCGCCACAGTAATAGACTTCGCTTATGAACTCCACACCGAACTTGGCGACCATGCCAAATATGCCCGTATCAACGGCCGTCTCGAACCCATTACCTCGGCTTTGCGGCGTGGCGATGTAGTGGAAATATTCATAGATGAAACTCTTCATCCCGGGGAAGACTGGAGTCAATATGCCCACACCTACAAAGCCCGCAAGTCGATACGTCGCTATCGCGAGAGTATCCCTCACTCCAATCTCTGCCGCTGCGAGGAGTGCAATCCCATTCCCGGCGAAGAAGTCATAGGCATCCGTAATTCTGTAATCAGTGACTTGGTGACAATCCATCGCCGCGACTGTCAACAGGCAATAACAATGGCATCGTCATACGGCGACGATGTGGTTTCGGTTGACTTCATGGTCGATGAGACCCTCTATCCGGTAATAATCTCAGTGCGTGCGGTTGACCGTCATCATCTGTTCATAGACCTTACCGACTGTATTACCAATACCCTCGGACTTTCTATGGAATCGTTCAATACGAAGACTACTCATAATATCGTTGTATGCAAAATTCGTCTCGGAGTACACTCCAATTCGGAACTCAAAACCATCATCAACCACATATCCGCCATCGAGGGCGTTGACGAAGTGAAGCGTCTCCGCCAGGATGAAGCTGATTATATGCTTTACGACTGAAAATGAAAATAGTATTTGTATGCACCGGCAATGCCAGTCGTTCGGCCACTGTCGAAGTAGTGCTCAAAAAGATGATAGCTGACAATGGTATCGAGGGAGTTGAAGTGTATTCTTGTGGCACTAAGGTTCCTGAGGGTCTTGACCGCGAGAATGTGATGTGTCGCATTGCTGCCGAACACGGATATGATATGGGAGGTAAGGCTGTGCCAATGTCAGAAGAAATTCTTAATTCAGCCGATGTGGTCGTTGTCATGACCCAACACCACCGGGACCAAGTGACAAGGATACTGACATATGACCATTGGGGACGTATTATTCTCTTCAACGACTTCTGTTTCGGTGAACATACGGACTTGCCGGATCCACACTATCAGACGGAACACGTTTACCGCGCGTGCTTCAACCGTATAGAATCCGGATGTAAAAAGATTATTGAGAAACTCAAGGCAAACAAATAAGTTCATAAAAATATTATGGTTCGCATGATATATTTCATATCCTCCACCGCTCCATGATATTAGATAATACGATAAAATAATGGAAACAAAGATTACAACTGAGACAAAAACCACAGTGAACGTGAATATCGAATCTGAAGAGAAACAGAACATGGACAAGGTTTCACCCAAAGGATTAGGAAAACTTGACATGGTGATAGCCTTCGACACCACCGGATCTATGGCCGCTTACATCGAGGATGTGCGTCAACAGGTGGCTGATATGATTCCCCGCCTTTTCAAGGACAATGAAGACCTGCGCCTCGGCATTGTCGCTTTTGGCGACTACTGCGATATGACGAATCGCGACACGTTCGGGGATGCCTATCAGTGTATCCCTCTTACTGACAACGAGAACGACATTATCAAGTTTGTTAAGGAGTCAAAGAACACCAGTGGCGGAGACGGCGATGAGTTCTATGAACAGGTACTCAAAAAGATTGTCGATGAATCACCGTGGAGAGAGGCCTCATCCAAAGCAATTCTGCTGATTGCCGATGCAGATCCGCATGAAATCGGCTATACATACCGCGACTATGTTGTAGGCAACCAGATTTCATGGAGAGTTGAGGCTCAGAAAGCCGCCAACATGAAAATCAAGATTGATACAGTCTCAATCGCCGGTCGTCCTTGGTACAAAGAACTGTCCGCAATGACTAACGGTATCTCCGTTCCATTCAAGAGCAGCGGCAAAACCGGCACAATGATTGAAACGGCCACAACTGCCCGCAGTGCCATGGCATTCGCAGAATCTGCAAGATGCAGCGAAGATGCCGGTGTACGTAATTACAGTAGGTCTCGTCTCCATGGGCTCAGAGGAAAGCTGACTCAGATGTTTTCAGCTTGTGAAGACGATGAGTTGAATGATGTTTATGATTCATATTCTAAGGAAATAGATAAAGCAGATGAATAAGTTGCACGACAAATGTCACGGCTCCCTCATTGGGGGAGTCGTTGGTGATGGTCTCGGTTACGAGGTCGAGTTCATGAGTCTATCTGCCATACAGAAACGCTTCACTTAGGGCTGACTCCACCAAATGTAATCAGCCCTAATTTTATAACCGCTCAATTTTTTACCGGACAGTAATAATTTCCAATAAAAAGAAATCACAGTCAACGTAAGGATGGCTATATTTCACCGGTAACTCTTCTTCTGTTACCAACTTGAATCCGGCTCTTTCGTAGAACTTATGTGCACGGGTTGTGTTACGTGGGGTATCGAGAAGTATAGTTCTGAAATTTCTTTTTCGAGCAAAATCAATCAGCTCGTTGTAAAGTCGTTGCCCCAGATGATAAGGCGCTCCTTGGTATGGCTCTCGCACGAAGAATTTTTTCAGCACGGCGATTTCACTTGTATAAGGTTTCAGACCAATCGAGCCAACCAATTTTCCGGATTCCCTCTCACGGGCAATCCAAAAATATCCTCCGGCATTTATATATGATTCCTCTATCGACAATAGATCCGGTTGATCTTTGACCGAAACGTGGGGACGAGTGCCGTCGTTCTGAAAATGAAGGACGAGGTCAATCACATCGTGCGTGTAATCCGGAGTAAATTTACTAATTTCGATTTCTTTCATTATCTGGTGTTAAGAATCATTTGTATCTTATCCATACAATCAACCAATTCCGACAACAGGTCTTCTCTAAGACCTCTGCACATATCTTCCACCGACATATCGGCAGTCATGTCTATTTGGTGGAACACCGAGATACCCTCATCAGTAAGCTTTAATAGTTCACTCCGACGGTCACTTACAGATGTCATGCGAACAATCAGGTTGTGTTGCTCAAACTTTTTAAGCAACCGCGACAAATAGCCTTTATCTATATTCAGTAATTTCACAATCTCGTTGGCATTACAGTTGGGGTTGTGAAATATCGCCTGAATAATGCGCGTTTCGGGCAGACTGAAGGGACATCCAAGATACTGGCGGTTCAATACGCCCAGCACCGCAGTGTAATATCGGTTGAATTGTCTTATTTTATCTCGTATTTCCTTTTCCATACGGCAAAGTTACAAATAATAGTTGACGAAATCAACTATTATTTGGGGCTCTATAAATTTATTGCCTTGACTCAACCGTCGCAAAAGCCAATCGCCGAGAGTGCGTCGAAGACCACCAACGGGGCGATTGAGATTGAGGTCTGCTTCGCCGGACAACGCGTGCGCCTTTCCACAGATGCAAAGCGGATTAGTATAAATATCGACCAACTCTACGAGTCATTTCAGTATAAGAGCAAATCATTGATTTTTAAGTAGTTTGGCCGAAAAAATTCCGTTATGCCTCATTAACAATCAGCATTCAATAACAGCGTATTTAGAAAGCCGGGATGAGGATAAATTCCTGACCGTTCCACCCGATAATGGAATTATCATCGCCAACTGCTATTTTGTAGAGTGGCATAGGCACATTGAACAACCTGTCAATAATATTGCCGTCCCAGTCAATTTTGAAAATTGTGGGTGCTGTATCCTCTGCATCAGCATATTTGAAATTCCAATGGAGGGCATATATGAAATTTGGTGTCGTTGCAATATCAACTATATGCAGTGGATTCAGGTCTTCAAAATAGGCTTCGTTAAGAGTAGCGGGATTGAACGAGTCTTCGCAAATTCGCACTTGCTTAACCAGCTTTCCGTCCATTCCAAATATTTCAATTATCGGATGGAGCCTGTATGCAAATGCTAACCTATCGTGTAGCCGTGAATAGGCGAGTTCTCCGGCATTTGGCATCCAAGATGTGAGTTCCGGTGATAGTTGTATTCTTCTGATTGTGTCCACCTGCGCCGTGGTGATATTTGCGTTCAACGCATACTGTGTGCCACCATTTGGTTCACGACCGATAAAAACAAATTTGTCGGGAGCGACCATTGATACATCTTGAACATATTGTGACAATGGAAAAGGCAGAGAGCTTCCATCGCTGAAAATATATTTTTTAGTCCGTGATAGAACACTGTCATTCTCTGCGCGATATATCTCACCATCGTCTTGACTTACCACCAAACGAGAGCTGTCACAATTATTAACCGGATATGGCATATATGACACATAGTATCCATCACCCTTGTGTCCCATTTCTGGCCCGACATTTAAGGTGAGGTTCTTGTTGTCCATTATTGCACGGCGAAGGAAACGTTGCCCGTATCCGCCTTCGGTTTCATAAACAAACCATAGCGTATCGCCTGTTATTTTCATGTCATTGATATGGCGGATTGCAGGAAGCGTGCTGCCTGTCAGTGTCAGCTTTTGAGCACCAGCCGATTGCTGAGCGTTGACAGAACAGCTTGTCAATGTCAATGCAAAGATGATTATTATCAGATTCTTCATTTTTATTTAATTTCAAGTGGTTTGTATGGAATTGACTGTTGCGCAGCCTTAGCAATGTCAATGTCTTTTCCGTCTTTACCGACTATATGTAGTCTACTTGCGTCACCTCCCATGGATGCGATGTCAAAGCCAACCGGTGATTTGAAATAACGGACAAGCGTTTTTGCCGCTTCTTCGGCGCTGCAATTTTTCTCATTGGCATTCCGGTATTGATATTTCATTATAGGCTCGTCTGAGCGTTCAAATCCGACAGCCTCCCAGATGAACTGCTGTTCGGCATCTTCTATTTTAAGAATCAATCCGGGTAATCCACCGAATTTGTAAGGGCCATACGGAAGTGGCAGTTCTGATGTGAACCACGCAGTGTATGTGCGCCCAGCAAACTCTCCCGTAGCTTTTGAACATTCATATCCAAGTATTGACGTGCTTTCTTCCGGTAGAAATGTCCAGTTGATAGCCGGGACAGAGTCGGCATATACCAACGTGTTTACGTTCAACGACAATCGCAGCCGAAGGCTTGCCGATGTTCCGCGCGTCTGGCGTACCAGCTCGATAAGCCACGGCATTCCAGAAGCATTTGAATAAGAGTCTGCACCGCGTCGTATTTGCTCGGTTGCAAGAGAGTCATAGTGCTGGATTATGTCACTGTAATCCTTGATGCAGTTCTTTCCAATTTGCACAACACGGGTGTCATCGTAGTAATCCTGTATTTTAGGATGATATTTATATTTTAAGGCGTATGTTACCTTGTATCGGGCGGTATCGACAGGGGTTGCCTGGTCAATCAGTTGCGACCACGTGTCATACGCGGAGGCAGACATGCACATGAATGTGCAGATGATTGTCAAAATAAAATGTTTCATATTATTGGGAATTAAAGTATTCGGAATCTGACTTTTAACAGTACACTGCGTGTCCGTATATTATATATTGAGTTTGTTTCGGTTAGTGCCGAGCGATTGGAATACACATAGTCTTTCCTGTTAAGTAAATTGTCGCAGGTAAGAGTGAATGTAAATCGTTTTATGGCGTAACGTGCTTCTGCATTAAGCAGTATAAACGACTTGTCGCCATCGTTAAAGTTGTTAGAGTAATGATATAGCGATGCGCCGACAGTTATACCCCACGGCAACGTGAAGTCGAGCGATGCGTTGTTTGTAAGTGTCCTTATCCAAGGCATACGGTCAAAACCATTCTGACGTGATGCTGATTGATAATATTTACCTTCGTATGATACTGACAGCCATTTGAATGGTGTCAGGCTTATGTCTCCATTCAAACCGAAGGAATCTCCTGAATAGCGCAGAATACTGTTCTGCACCAACAACGGGCTTTCATAATGACTGTATGTAACCGACAGCCCTATTTTCAGACGCCGCCAATCAAAACCCTGACTGCCACGGATAGCGGCAGAGAACATATCGGATGTTTCATTGGTACGCTGACTTATGACACGCTCCACAAGGCCGTCATAATATGCCCCGTACAGCACATCCGGCCGCTGCCTTCCCCAGCTTAAATCCACCCCGGCAAAACTCATGGCAAGAACATTCTTGAAATTGTAGGAAAGTGTATTATACAGGTTCAGCCCCTCGAATAAACCCACTACGTCGTATGCCGACAGTTGCCGGTAGGATGTGAGTATATTTCTGGAATAGAGATTCTGAATTGAAGGTGTCGAATAGTTCAATGACGATTTTACACTGATATTATGACTGCTGTTGATTTTGTACGATAAATCCAATTGCGGTTCAACCCTCACACGGTTCTTTTCTGTCGCTATGTTTGACAAGCGGTTATCCAGCTTGAAAAGTTTATATCCGATTGGCAGTTGGAACGATATATCAAATTTGCGGTTGCGCCATGCAATTTCAGCTTTAACACCCGTATTAAGGTTGTCAAGGCATAAATCGTTATTGAAATCAGGCAGTTCACTTGTGAGGCTATTGCGCGTATAATTCAAGAAAAACGTAGGATGCAGGGTTACATTGCCGATTCTGAACGCAGAGAGCAGTCCGATACGGTTTTCCGTTGATAAATCACGGTAATCCACGCTCTGACGCAAAGCATCGCCGAGTATCAGATCCGGAAAAAGATTCGGTGATACAGACAGGCTATGAGGGCGCTTTTCAAGATTTATTACTGAATATATCTCATAACCACTATATTCGGAACTTCGGTTGGTCATGTGGAATTTATTGAACAAACGGAATGATTCAGTCTTGGCCGCTTGTGAAATATTGTCAGCTCCGGCCATTATCCGGCTGTCGGCATCGGTTGAGAACCAATCGAATTTCAGTTGTTCTTTCAGATACCGGGTGTCACCGTTATTCAGATATGTCAGGTCGCCGTATGCTTTGTTTGTCTTTGATAAGCCGCTCATCAGCTCGTCAATTATGTTTTGCGAACCATCGGGCAATCTATTGGCTGTAGAGGAATAACTCTTGCGGGAATCACGGTCATTTAGATACGCGGCATTGATGCCAAATTCTCCGGAATCTCCGACACGATATACGTTGTTGAACGTCGCACTATGTGAGCGGTTATAATAGTAAAACCGTTTGTCAATGCCGGGTGCTGAGGGCATTGAGATATTGGTTATGTTGGATGTGCGTGAATAATCATTATCGAAGGAATAAAGCTCCTGCGACAAATCCTCTCCGGTATTGTTGCCTTTGTAAGTGGCAAGAAATTGGCTGTTGCGTTTGAAATAAGTCGCTATCGCAGAATTATTCCACAACATATCGTCGCCATACCCTCCGCCCAATGTGGCTATCAGATTGAATACACCTTTCACGCCCTCCTTCAACCGGATATTGATTGAAGCTTGTTCCTCCGGGCGCAATCCTTTGAGAGCCTTGATGTCCTGATGATTCTCCAATACCTGCACAGTGGCTATGTTGTTTGGATCTATATTGTTTGTTGCAATGCCGTAATGACCTTTCATAAGATCCAAGCCCTCTATATAGAAATTCTTTATCGGCTTGCCTTGATAAGACACCTGACCCGACTCTGCCACAGTAATACCGGGCATTTTTTTTAATACGTCTGCAAGGGCCTGATCATTCTGCGAAAGGAACGACGCAACATTGTAATTTATGGTATCTCCTTGTGAATATATTTTCTTGGACTTTACCACAACCTCTTTCAGCTCAATCGTTTTATCCTCCACGATGATGTCGTGTGTTCCCGACCGATTGGGTATTTTTATGGTCGCAGTCGAAATTTCAATACTTGATGCTTTCAGTAATAAGCTGTCACAATCGCTGTTTGCCGAGATGCTGAACCGTCCATTCTCATCAGTAAAAGCCGATGAAATGATTTGTTTGGGGGAATTGGCAGGTGTGATAATAACATTGGCAAAATCCACACCTTTCTCTTGTGCGGTTTTTACAACCCCACAAATCTCAATCTGTGCAAGGCTCTGAAAAACAGACAATAGCACAGTAAATGCAACGATAATATTTCTGATATTATATTTTGGCATAGGTATGGAATTAGCCTGTCACCGCAATGCGGCGACCTGATTAAACTCTTATAATTATCTGATTTACATGGGCAATGATACTTTTCTTATAGGTAAGGCAAATCGCGTGCTTACCTTTCGGTCTCCTTCTTTCACAACCTCAAACGTGATTTGATTGGTAGCACGATCAACAGCCACACGCACTTCGGGATTGTCGTCATAATCCGTGGTTGCGCTCACGATATTGCCTTCTTCATCGGCCTGTATTCTTACAAGTATCTTATCCGGAATTAAATCTTTATCGGCCAACTCCATTGACATTTCAAATTGCTTTAACAGCGGATTCGGATCAGTCAAAGGAGAGGGAATCCTCTTGGTGATTAAAGTCGCAGGCAGTTCTTCGGGGATGCTTTTTTCATCTGAATATCCTGTACCCGTTTCTATTTCCGTTCCGGATGGAGCTGACGATGTGAATTCATAACTTAATATCGCGTTATGTACTGCAACAGACCACGGGGCTGTATCAGCATACGCTGCTATTGCAAGCGCCGGGAGTATTGTGGCAGCAATCCATTTTATCCCTTTTGAAGATTTGGATTGACTCATCGTAAGGACACGCCTGCGGAAATCCTTCTTGCTCATGGCAAAATTGTTTGCTATATGCAGTGTGCGATTGCCTACCGCCTTGGCGATAAGCAGCCTTTGATAACTCAATACGTCAATATCCGAACCTATAACTTCAGCATCAGCCTCATATTCGTGATTGAGTTTGATAAGATTCTTAAGCATCCATGCAAACGGATTATACCACATGAAAATGCAGAAAAAATCAGCAATGGCAACATCAATCCAATGTTTCTTTAATGTATGTGCTTTTTCGTGTATAAGAACAGATTGCTCGTTTTCCGAATAGGGGAGGACTATAAATCGGCCCCAACTGAACGGAGCGATACCAATACGTTTATGTCGGCATAGTACATAACCTTCCATCTGCTGCTTTTCAGATTTTGATATGATACGCCACAAGTGGGTATATGAAATGATCTGCCGGGCAACAAGAACAAAAACACCAATCCAGTACAGGCTGATAATCCAAGGCAAAAAATCAAAACTTGATGCTTCAACAGTTGGATTAGCGGAATCAGATGCTGTTATTTCCAGTGATCGAATGATATTTGTATGTATTGAGGCATTAACGTGTGCTGCATCAGTCGTTGACTCATAAGTCAATGCTATTGGAGCAAGAATTATGATGCCGATACCGGACAACATCAGCAATCGGTTGAACCGGAACGAGCGACACCGGTTTGCCATAATATGGAAAACCGGATATAGCATCACGACCAGAAGTGATGCCGAAAGAGAGAGTGAAAATATTGTGTTCATATTTAATCGGTCTTATGCGATTGCTCAACTTCGTCGAGTAACTTTCGTAAATCTTCAATCGGCAGATTGCCATCCTCTACAAAGGAAGAAACTACCCTGAGATACGAATTTTTGAAATATCGGCTTACGAGATTTCCTATGGATTTCTTGCCCATTTCCTGCTCGGCTATCACCGCGTGATAAAGGTATGTTTTACCATGTTGGGTGTGTCCAACATATCCTTTATCCTCCAATGCACGCACAATAGTTGAAATCGTGTTGAAATGCGGTTTGGGGTCATCGTACATATCAACAATATCCTTAACATGCAATGCTCCGTGTTTCCAAAAGAAACCAAGCACTTCTTCTTCTTTTGCCGTCAGTTTTTCCATACTAAATATTTTATGCTGCAAATATAAACTATATTTTGTAGTTAGAACTATATTGCATAGTTAATAGTTGTTAACCCCCTCTGTTAATCAGAAGGATATTCGGTAAAACAATAAGGTACAAATGTGATATTCCGCTTTGAAATATAGGGAGAAAATCATAGTTTTGTCCCTATGAAATCGAGATTAGAAGAATTTGTAGGGAAATATTGACCGACACGATGATTTCGCACCTCAACCGAGATATATCTTCCTATCTGGAATCAATCGGAGAAGATGCCCCGGTAGAGCAACCAAAGAAAAAGGTCAAGACTCGCGATAGAATAATAGAATTGCTCCGCGACAATCCGAAGCACACCACTCGTACTCTCGCAGAGGAAATCGGCATAAATGAAAACATGAAGATTATCGGTGGGGATGGTGTTCTGTTAGCCGATGGCTCTTTTCGCGTTCTTAATGAAATAGCGGAGTGTAGGGGATGGATCCTCTGCACTCCGCTATTTAGGGATAATGAAATATGATTTTATTTCGTTGCTGTTTTTTTCTTTGCGGATGGCTTGGCCTTCTCAGTTTTTGCCTCTACTGATTTCTTTGCTTTGGGTTCAGCTTTTGCCTTTTTAGCCTTCGGCTCGGCCTTTATCTCCTCCTTGGCTGCTTTCTTTTCACGAAGAAGATGCTCTTCGTTGTAATGCTCTATGTTTTTGCGCATGGAGCTTACTTCTTTGTTGAGCGTCTCAATCTCCTGTTCCTGATTACGGATTGTGGTCAGGAGCGCATTGAGTTCTTCGTTTTCGATTGAAAGGGGATACTGTTCTTCAACACGTACAATAAAGTCGGCCAGCACGTTCATGTAGTTGGTAAATGCTACAAAAGGCGTTTCGTACGGGCTGAAGTTAGAATGAGCGGCACCATCGGCGAAATGTTTTGTCGCCATGTAGAACAAATGGTCTGCTGCCTGCAGATAATACCAGTCCTGTTTCAGGCGGCGGTCGTCGCATAGACGTACACGTTCTGCAACGGAATACAATTTCTCGAAAGCTTCGTTCTGGAGCTTGTTTCCGAGCCATGCCGTGGTGTCACGTGATTCGTCGGTCCATGAGATCGGGTGCATGATTGAGAGTTCCCCTACAGATTTCAGCTTGGAGATTGCTTCTGTTGGAGTAACGAACTCAATGCCGCGCTGCTGGGCGAAGTAGGGCAGTGCTTCAAGGAACTGGAATATACCGGTCTCGCGTGTCTGGAATTCTCCGAATGTTTCCAGATTCATGAACAGATTGACAATCTGCTCTTCGGCCGGAGTTGAAGCGATCCAGTCAATATATTTGTCTGCGGTCAGTGGATATGCATCCCATTCAGTATCGCTGAAGCGTTTTGAGATATCATCGCTGAGCTTGGAGTTGCGCAAGAGTATCTTCAGTTTGGGAGCAGTGGCCGCACTGTACACATAGTTCGGTGATTTCCATCCGAGGATATGTTTGGCGCCTTCTGTGATCACCCCCTTGTAGCCCATGGCGAGGATCTGCGGTGCCATTTCGTCACAATAGATAAGCTCTGTGTTGCGCAGAACTTTAGGACGCACTCCGAACAGTTCGTGGATCTTTTCATCATGGACTTTGACCTGATTGGCAAATTCGTCAGGATCGATGAGCGATGATAATGAGTGGGCGTATGTCTCAGCAAGAAATTCCACGCGTCCTGTAGCTACAAGCTTCTTCAGCACGTCGATCAGTTCGGGCACATATTGTTCGATCTGTTCGAGAGCCACGCCTGTTATTGAAAGTGCGCATTTGAATCCGGGATTCTGTTCAAGCATGCGCAGCAGGCTTTCAGCTGCCGGGATGTAGCTGTGTTGTGCGATGCGTGTAACTATATCGTCGTTGGCAAAGTCGTCGTAATAATAGTGGTCGTTGCCTATATCGAAGAAGCGGTATCTTTTGAGGCGGAACGGCTGATGGATTTGAAAATAAAAACAGATTGCTTTCATGATTTTATTGATCGTGAGGTTGATTTTTCCGGTTATTTGTTGATCACACGTTTATAGATGTCTATGACTTTCGCACCGGCTTTGTCCCATGTGATCCTGTTCACTTCTGCAAGTCCGTCCTCGCGAAGCTGGTTATACATAGCCGGATAGGTTATTATTGAATGTATTGCATCAGCCATGGCGTCGATGTCCCAATAGTCCGTCTTGATGACATTATCGAGAATTTCGGCACATCCGCTCTGCTTTGAGATGATCGATGGCACGCCCATCTGCATTGCCTCAAGGGGTGATATGCCGAATGGCTCGGAAACGGAGGGCATGATGTAGACGTCGCTTGCTTTCAGCATCTCGTACACCTGCTTGCCTTTCTGGAAGCCGGGGAAATGGAAGCGGTCAGCGATGCCACGCTCGGCTGCGAGCATGATCATCTTGTCCATCATATCACCGGAACCTGCCATTACGAATCTGACATTGTGATTGTTTTTCAACACTTTCGCAGCAGCTTCAACAAAATATTCCGGTCCTTTCTGCATCGTGATTCGGCCAAGGAATGTGACAACCTTCTCTTTGGGCTTTGAGGCCTGTACATTGAGCAGTTCATCGCTCAGAGGTGTCACAGCATTGTGGACTGTTGTGACTTTAGCTGGGTCGATACCATATTTCTCTATTACGGTCTGACGGGTCAGATTGCTGACGGTGATGATATGGTCGGCCTGATTCATGCCATCTTTTTCTATGCCGAACACCGTAGGATTGACATTGCCACGGGAACGGTCGAAGTCTGTGGCGTGAACGTGGATCACCAACGGCTTTCCGGTCACCTGTTTCGCGTGTATACCGGCCGGATATGTCAGCCAGTCATGGGAGTGGATGACGTCAAAGTCGAGTGTGCGTGCGATTACGCCGGCACAGATCGAATAATTGTTGATCTCTTCCAGTAGGTTGTCCGGATAACGTCCGGAGAACTCAAGGCAGCCGAGATCGTTGGTGCGCATATAGTTGAAATCGGCATATATGTTCGACCTAAGTTTGAAATATAGGTCGGGATCCATGTATTTGCCTATTCTCTGCTCAACGTATTCGCGGCTTACATCGCGCCATGCTATAGGCACCTGCGATGCGCCGATGATATTTGCGAAACTTTTATCCTCGTCACCCCATGGCTTGGGGATTACAAAGGATATATCCATGTCGCCACATTCCCACATTCCTTTTGTGAGGCCGTAGCTGGCAGTGCCGAGACCGCCCAGGATATGAGGGGGGAATTCCCACCCGAACATTAGTGCTTTCATGTGATGTGGCGGAGATTAAATGTTAAACTTCTTGAGTGCGGTTATCGTACGGAGAATACCGGCAACGTTTGTCGCGTGGCTGATCGCACCTCGTCCTGAGAATGGCGGATTGCCGTCATACAGCTGCGACAGCGAGCCTACGCATCCTTGCGTCATCTCATCCTCATAGCCTATAAGCATGCGGTCGATATAGCTCACACCGCTGTGGCCAAACACTTTCAGGTAGGCATCGGCATAAAATCCGAAAAGCCATGGGCGTGCCGGTCCATTGTGCAACGCAAGTTCGCGGTCTTCCGGTGATCCCTGATATGCCGGACGGTAGCCGAAACTCTTCGGTGACAATGTGCGCAGACCCTTGGGGGTCAGAAGCTCGCGTGTCACTACGTCGAGCACACGTTTGCGCTGGCGACGATCCAGAGGCGAATAATCCAGTCCGATGGCAACAGCCATATTGGGTCTCACTGACGGATCTGCATAATTGTCGTTGACATAATCGAACAGATAGCCGTAATCGTTTAGGAATGTATCAATAAAGGCCGGTTTCAGTTTGTCGGCAGTCTCAGTCATCCGTGTGCATAGGTCGGAATAGGGAGCACGACCGTCGGCGAGATTGGTGGCAAAGCGCAGGGCGTTATACCATAGGGCGTTGAATTCAACCAACAATCCCGTACGCGGAACAACGGGGCGACCGTAGAGCGAAGCGTTCATCCAGGAAACAGGGGTGTCTGTTCCAACAGACCGAACCATTCCATCCGGCTGAACCTGAAGGTTAGGATGGCTGTTGCCGAGCAGATATTGCATGATCTCTCCGATCAGGGGCATATAGCGCTTATAGCATTCTTCTGCGCCATACGCTTTGGCATATTGCTGTAATGCCCAGATACACCAAAGAGGTATGTCAGGAAGGTCGATACCCATGATGCGCTTGTCGGTCTGCCCGGTTGTCATGTAGTTGGTCAGAGCCTTTGCGGCGGTATCCATTATCGCCTCAAAGTCTGCACGATGGTCAATAGCGATGGTGTTGCCGGGGAGAGCCATGAACGTGTTGCGTGCAAGGATTTTGCCCCAGGGATAGCCGGAAAGCATGAACATTCCGTCTGAATCTTTCAGATAGAATTGCTTGGCGGCATTTTTCAGGCAGTTGAAGAACGATGTGCGGCATGTGCGGATGGCGATCTCGTTCTCATACATTTTGGAGAGGGATCTGGGTGAAACCTCGCTGAGTCCGGCAGAGAAAATAATGGATTCGCCTTTCTTGATCGGGATTTCGAAATAGCCCGGAACCCACAGATCCTCTACGTATGGCACGCCTCGTTCCATATCCTTGATGTATTCGAAGCCATTGTACCAGTTGGGCTCGTAGTGCCATTGTGGTTTATGGTTGAATTGCATGTAGAGTGTCGGATAGCCGGGATATAGGCATGAGCTGACGCCGTTCGGAACCGGCTGGCATTCGCTGTTGAGATTCCCGTTGGCCATCACGAGCTGATTGACTTCGCGGAAGGCAAGCATCGGACGGAAACGCAGCGTTGTGGGGGAGTGAGCCTCTACAAGTGTGTAGCGGATAAGCAGGCGGTTCTCGTTGGATATGAAGATTTTCTCTTTTGTCAGGATCACTCCACCGACTCTGTAGGTGGTCCGGGGAACGCTCTCACAGTCAAATTCACGGATATATTTGTGTCCGTTGGGGCTGTAGACGCCCCCTTGATAACGGTGAAGTCCAAGATTGAATTGGGCTCCGTGCTGGATCACTGAAACATCCATGGACGAAAGAAGCACGTGCCAGGAATTGTCCATCTCCGGAATGGGGACAACCAGAAGTCCGTGCTGCTTACGGGTGTTGCAGTCAACCACCGAGGTGCAGTGATAAGCGCCCGATTGATTCGTGCGGAGCATTTCTTTCATCAAAGATTGCTCCAGGTTGATCATGAGGCTTTTATCAAATTTCAGGTAACTCATGGGTAGGAATAAAATTTTGGTATTTCAGAGGGTATTAATGTAATATTGCGAATATACAATATTTTTTCTCCGTATGCAATTATTTTAACTGATTTTTTTCAATTTTGTTTAGATTAACGTCAGAATAAGCCATTTTGTCGATTTTTTTGAACTGGTAGGCTATCATTATTGCTGTGACAAGGGTGGCTAACGCATCGGATATCGGGAACGACATCCACACTCCGTCGAGCTGGTACAGATGTGTCATCAGAAGCAAAAGCGGTATGAGGAACAGAACTTGCCGGGCAAGACTGAGAAATATTGATTGGCCAACCTTTCCTATGGACTGGAAAAATGTTGTCGAGACAATCTGGAACCCTACGACGAAGAAACATAGCAATGCGATGGAAAGTCCGTGGCTGGTTACGTCTATCAGACCTCTGTCGGTGGTGAAGGCGCGTCCTATGAGATTGGGAAGCGATAGGCCGAAGGTTGCACTGACCGACACGATTATGGTGGCGCAGCAGACGGTTAGCCAGTAGGCGCGCTTAAGGCGGTGGTAGTTGCCTGCACCGTAGTTATAGCCCACAATGGGTTGCATTCCTTGGCAGATGCCGACAACGGTCATGCAGATCAGGGATGTGAAAGTTGTGTATATCCCGGCAGCGGCCACGGCATTGTCGCCACCGAATCTCAGCAGGCTGTTGTTGACAATGGCATTGATGAAGCAGCTGGCCAGATTGACCATGGCCGGGGCGGCGCCGATGCCTATGATGGCGAGTACGATTTCTGTTTTCAGCCGGAAACAACCGCTGGTGAAATGCAGGGTGCTTTTCTTGTCAATGAAGTGGGCGAGTACGTAGATTGTGAAGATCGACATGGAGATCACGGTAGCCAATGCCGCACCTTTTATGCCAAGATCGAAAACAAATATGAAAAGCGGATCAAGAATGAGGTTGCATCCGGCTCCTATGAACATAGATGTCATGGCTTTGACAGGATAGCCGGATGCTCTCATCACGTTATTGAGTGAGAAGCCTATGTTCATCACCAGCATTCCGGGGAGAATAAATCGCATGAAGTCGCGTGCATAGGGCAGTGTTGCCTCGCTTGCCCCGAATTTCATTAGAATCCAGTCAAGAAAAATCCACATTACGGTGATATATATGCATGCGTTGACAATGATCAGAGTCAAGGAGTTGCCTAAGGCCATTTCTGCCCCACGCTTGTTTTTCGCACCGAGCATTATGGAGACTCTCGCACTTGACCCGGCGCCGATCAGCACACCGATGGCCGCTGAGATGTTCATCACCGGAAAGGTTATGGTCAGTCCGGTGATGGCGTCCGTGCCAACACCTTGTCCTATGAAAATACGGTCGATCACATTATAGAGCGACATGACCAGCATTCCTACTACGGCCGGGATGCTGTAGTCCCATAGTAGCCGGCCTATCTTGCCTGTGCCGAGACGGTTTATGTCGCCGCTCGTATCTGTCAGTTCCTTTGTCATTTCTGCTTATATTTTCCGCTTCGGATTCTATATAGTGTCTCTTTGGTGATTCCGAGAAACGATGCTATCTGTGTCAGGTTGGCGCGTTCGAGAATCGCCGGATACTTGTTGGTGAACCATTGGTATCGTTCAGTGGCCGACATTGATTGTAGCACCATCAGACGTTCTTCTATCGTCCGTGAATATTCAAATAGAATTGAGATCAGGTAGCTTGCAACCTCAGCAATGTTTGATTCGCCGTAGTTGTCGATTATGGTGCGCATGTCGGCGATAGGGATAAACATCACATCGGTTGGTTCCATGAACTCTATGCCGATGATTATCTCGTCATCGCTGTTCGCAATCGACATGGGAATCGTGATGAAATCGTCGTCGAGGGTGAACGAATAAGTGTGCTCGCGCCCGGAGTGAAGATAAAACGATCTTGCTGATCCCTTGCGTACAAAAAAAGCGAGTGATCTGAGATCGTGGTTGCTGAAGATCGTCTCTCCGCGGCGGAAATGGGTTTCCGTTATCATCATGCGCAGACGGTCCTCCATTTCCTGAGTGATGTCGAGATGCTCGCGTATGTGGTCAATCAGATTTGCCATCGTTCTGAGGTGTAGGGGTTAGTGTGGCGGATATTATGAGGCATTCAACGTCAAAAGGAGTTCCGTCCGCTCTTTTGGGTTTTGTCGAAAGTTTATAGTAAAATGACCGCTGTATGTCCCAGGATTTTATTTTTGCCTGTCGCGTTTCTCCCGATGGGATGTCGATCGGTATGAGACATTCGCGCTGGTGGAGCGTGCGGCCATGGGTGTCAAGATACTTGATCCTGATTCTCAGTCCCGATATATTGTAGCTGGATCTGTTGGTTATGAAAAATGTCTCGTTGGCCGATCGGAGAGGCTTTTCGTAACCGGCGATGGTTATGGCGGTCGATTCGTCGCCGGCTATGATGGTATCGGCTGTTTCTTTTGATGGCATTTCTGCCCGTGTTTCAACTCGGAGGCCTTTACGGGTTGTGCGTTGTGCGTTGATGGCTATTGAGGAAACAAGAGCTATTAATACCATTGCTGTTGTCAAGATGTTGTGTCTTTGTATTTCCATTCCGGGTCATTTTAGGCATCATATTACAGATAGATAGGTTCTCTTGGCGGTTGTGGACGTGGGAAGATGCGGATGCATCCGTCCGTTGTCTGATCCGGTTGGTTTTGGCGTATCGTATATCTCCACAAGTAGGGGAGAAGCCGCCAGGGATAAAAAGAGAATGCGCTGCGTCTTTGTTTCAGTGTCAATGCGCTGTCGTCGCTTTCAAGAGTCAGGGTGAATCTTTTAGGCAGGATAAGGGTCGATCCTATGGATTTGGTATATATCTTCGCGTCGTATTCACCACGTTTGGGTGCCGGAGTTGCCATGCCCATTATGGTGCCCGGACGGATAGCGCGGTTGCTCGACGATAGAACTATGATGTCGTAGCTGACTGCTGAGTTACGTTGACCTATATGGTTGCCGTTGCTCCTGCATATTGCTACTTCAACCCCGGTAGCCGGGAATTGCCATATCCCCTCTATGTGATGGAGATCCATCTCTGATATCCTCGCTGTCAGTGCAGCGCGAGAGAAGCCCGTGATGGTGCGTGAGGTCTTGGGCAGGGTATCAATTATTTTCTTCTCGCAGTGGGCGGCAAAAGCTGTAAACAACAGCATTAATGCCGCTGCAATCAGGGATATATTGATTTTCCAACCCGGGATATTCATTGCTCCGGGATGTTAGATTGTGCTGAAATGATAGGCGAATCCGAAGCTGAATATTTCCTTGAACTGGAATTTCTTCCATGAACTGTCGCTGCATGGAGGTGTCGATGTGTCGTAGCGCATGTGTGCGTAGAGACGGGTCGACAGGAAGCGGTTGATGTTGAAATCAATCGTGTGTTCCCAGTCGGCATAAGCGTAGTCGTAGTCTGTGAAGAGGAACAGACGTGAATGATACATGATGTTGTAGGCAATCTTCCATTCCAGGGTGCATTCGGCGCTTGAACCGACTTTGTTTTTCACCCGTCGCCCGTTGTCAATGCCGTAGGCCGATGGATCGATGCCATGATCCATTACGGTTTTCAAGTTCCATGAAAGTGGGGATATGGAGGCTCCGAATGAGAATGTCTTTTTGGGGTTCTGATAGCTGTAGGTCATACCGAGACCGATGTTGAGCTCTCCTGGTGACATCAGTGCAGCCTGTTTTGTCCGCGAATTGGTCGGATAGCTGTTGAACAGCTGAGTCTTGAACAGGACGTTGGCAGAATAGTACCAGCGGCGTGCTGCTTTGTAACCCATCGTTGCGTTGATTTGAAGAATGTCTTCCGTGATGTTGAACGAATGGATGCTGTCGTCGGGTGCGCTGTTCATGGCGAGCTTGTAGCTCATGGTTGCCTCAAACAGGTATTTGGGATAAAATTTCTGATTCAGCTTGACATTGTAGATCACTTGGCCTATCATATTCAGATTGTTGTTGCCACCCTGATACCAGTTGGGGGATATGTAGGCCTGGGAGAACTGCAATGATGCGTCGAAGGAATGAAGCCAGCGTTTATGTTCGATGTCGGGCTTCACATTTTTCAGGGTCGAATCATCGACTTTCATCTCCTCGAACACAATGCGTGTGGTGACTTTGTCAACGTAGGCGCGATATTGTTTCGGAACCTCCGGCATGAATGCGGAGTTGTAGCGGACATATTGCGGATTGGTCATCTCAAAACGCTGCTTTGTCTCTCCGAAAATGCGGTTGCTTGTCTCATAGTCGTCGAGCCATTGGTAGGATTGTGCGAACAATGGGTTACGGCTGTTGTCGGATTCAGTCATGGGAAGAGTGTCAAGAAAATGATACTGGTTATATACAACCGGGCTGAACTTGCCACGGGGCAGAGGGTCAGTCATGGAAGCCATGACAGTAAGGAGCGAGTCGAAATCAGTGCGATCGATAAGCAGGTCGCTATGCTTTTTTGTCGCGGTGGATTTTCGGGGCGACTTTGTAAACTCCAGCGAGTCCAGTTCGCATATGTTCTTGTTGAGGTATGGTCGCAGGTTACCGGTTGTGGCATTGGCCACCGGACAGATTGAGGATATTAAGAGCAGGGTCAGGAATAAGTTGAAACGCATGCCGAAAGTGTTGTTGAAACGTGATTTGAATCAGTTCTTGATTTCCAATGCAAAGCTACGAATTTTTTCGCATCGCAGCAAACATATAGGCCATCTATGCGCTATTTCTGAATATGAGTCTATTCCTGTTTGCCGGATTGGAATTATTCACTAAATTTGCAGTCAATAAATGAATATACAGACAATGGATTTTATAGAAGAACTGACATGGCGCGGCATGATCCACCAGATGATGCCCGGCACTGATGAACAATTGAAGAAAGAAATGACGACGGCGTATCTGGGTATTGACCCTACAGCCGACAGTCTGCATATCGGCCACCTCGTTGGCGTGATGATCCTGAAACACTTCCAGCGTTCGGGACATAAACCTATTGCTCTCGTTGGTGGTGCGACCGGTATGATCGGTGACCCCTCAATGAAGAGTCAGGAACGCAAGCTCCTTGATGAAGAGACTCTGCGCCATAATCAGGAATGTATCAAGCGTCAGCTTGCCAAATTCCTTGATTTCGACAGCGATGCCCCCAATGCTGCCGAGATGGTCAATAACTACGACTGGATGAAGAACTTCTCCTTCCTCGAATTTATCCGCGATGTTGGCAAGCATATCACCGTCAACTATATGATGGCCAAGGACTCTGTCAAGAAGCGTCTTGCCGGCGACAGCCAGCAGGGTATGTCGTTCACTGAGTTCTCATATCAGCTCGTGCAGGGCTACGACTTTCTCAATCTCTATCGTGAGAAAAACTGCCGCTTGCAGCTTGGCGGTTCCGATCAGTGGGGCAATATCACTACTGGTACTGAACTGATCCGCCGCACAGTCGGAGGAGAGGCATACGCGCTGACATGCCCGTTGATCACCAAAGCCGATGGCGGAAAATTCGGTAAGACGGAAAGTGGTAATGTATGGCTTGATCCGCGTTACACGTCGCCCTACAAATTCTATCAGTTCTGGCTCAACGTATCGGATGCCGATGCCGAGAAATATATAAAGATCTTCACCGAACTGACCCGTGAGGAAGTAGAGGATCTCGTGGCGCAGCAGGCTGCCGATCCGTCTCAGCGTCCCCTGCAGAAGCGTCTTGCAAAAGAGGTGACCACAATGGTTCATTCGGCTGCTGATTATGAAGCTGCTGTCGAGGCATCGCAGATTCTGTTCAGCAACAAAGCAGGAGAGATTCTCCATCGCATCGACGAACCGACACTGCTTGCAGTGATGGAAGGCGTTCCGACATTTGAAGTTGAGCGTGCCGATATCGAAGCCGGAATCAAACTTGCTGATCTCCTGACCGACAAAGCTGCCGTATTCCCCTCAAAAGGCGAAATGCGCAAGATGGTGCAGGGCGGAGGCGTAAGCATCAACAAGGAAAAGATCTCGGATCCCTATGCTCCGGCATCTACCGATCTCTTGCTCAACGACAAATACATCCTCGTCCAGCGCGGAAAGAAAAATTACTTCTTGCTCATTGCAAAATAAATTTGACTTTCGATTTGCACAGATCGGGGAAAATGCTTAACTTTGCATCGCTTTAGGCCAATTGATGGCTTGGGCAAATGATTGTCTTATGGTGTAATGGTAGCACTACAGTTTTTGGTTCTGTCTGTCTAGGTTCGAATCCTGGTAAGACAACATAATAAAAGAGTCAAGGTCTCAACCCCTTGGCTCTTTTATTATGTTATGATATTACCAACCTCATAAAGCTATAGCTTCCCTTACTAATCCAGCCTGTTGATCCCAATATTGATTTGTAAATAATATTTAACTTGGATGGGCGCGATGCCTGCTCATGTGGGTTGTAACTTTGCACAAGAAAGTTTCGGTTGATTGTTGTATCAATACTTAATTCATTTCAGCTATGTCGTTAATAATCTTTATTGTTTGCTTTTTTGCATGGATTGGTCAGGCCTTGAAAGATGGTGCCGATGTATGATAATTTAAATTGAAGGGAGCTATGAGTTTTTTGAATTTTCTTGGTGGTTTTGCGGTGTTCAATGTTGTATGCGACATGTTCTCCGGTAAGCGGAAGCAGGTGTCTCCGGAGCCTGAACCATATTATCGTCGCCATGATTGCGGCGATTATCCGGAGTGTGAATTTGGGGGTGCCTCTGATACTGATATTGATGATCTGCAAGGGCGAATTGATGAGCTGGAGGATCGGCTTGCAGATTTTGACAGGATGTCGGATCGCTATGACGAGATTCAAGATCGGATAGATGAGTTGCAGGATCAACTTGACGATCTTGAAGATCAACGCAGTTTATATGAGGATTATCAGGATGAAATTGAAGAGTTGCGCGATGAATTGGACGATCTGGAATTTGAACGAGACCTATGCGACGACTCTGATGACTGGTGAGTTTATCGCAAAATCCGGCTTCATCAGGCGAGGACGGAAATCATGCGACGAATAGCTTCGGAGAGGGTTGCCCGGGGGCATGCGAGGTTGATGCGTATGAAGTGCTCGCCACCGGGACCATACATGGAGCCGGGATTCAGATGGAGATGGACGCGCTCGGCAAGCATATCTGTCATTTCAACATCACTGAGCCCGGTTTCTGAGATATCCACCCATGCAAGATAGGTTCCTTCAAGCGGTACGATTTTGAGTTTCGGCAGTGATTCATTGATCTTATCGCAAAGCAGACGGTAGTTCTCGTGTATGTAGTCCGTCAGTGCATCAAGCCAGTAGCCCGATTCGCGATATGCGGCTATTGTTGCAGCGACACCGAATGGATTGACATCGCAAACCTCGTTGATGTTGATAGCTTTATCGATCATCCTGCGTGCATCTGGATCTGTAGCCACAATGTTGGCTATCTGTAGGCCGGCAATGTTGAAAGCCTTGCTCGGAGAGATGCAGACGGCACAGTTGCGCAACTGACGTTCGTTACAGATCGTGGCATAGGGGGTGTAATGGAACGGATGGTATGTCAGTTCGCAATGTATCTCATCAGAGATAACAAAAAGGTCGTTGGCCTCGGCAATGTCAGCAATGCGTCTCAGTTCGTCGGGAGTCCAAACGCGTCCCGATGGGTTGTGAGGATTGCAGAGAAGCAGAACCCGGCTGCGAGGGTCGGCGGCCAATTCCTCAAGGCGTTCAAAGTCGATTGAATAGCGTCCGTTGTCATAGATAAGCGGATTCGCAGCCAGCAGACAGTCGTTGTTACGGATTGATGAGAAAAAGCAGTTATAGGCCGGAGTCTGTGTGATCACCATATCTCCGGGGTGGGTCATGGCCTTGATGATGGCTGATATTGCCGGCACTACACCGGATGTGTAGATAATAGAGCCGCGGTCAATATTCCATCCATGACGGGCTGAGAACCAATCGGTGACAGCATCGTAGTAGTCGTCGCTTACGTATGTGTAGCCGAAAATTCCATGCTCAACTCTTCTTTGCAGAGCATTTATAATTGGTTCAGCACAGCGGAAGTCCATATCTGCAACCCAGAGATGGAGAGTGTCGGCAGGAGCGGCAGGCTGGTCATCCCATTTGTAGGATCCGGTACCACGGCGGTTTATGATTGTGTCGAAGTCTGGTCTGTTCATGTTCAGTTAACTTTATTATTAAACACCCTCTTAATGTTTTTTCCGCAGACAATAGACTGCAAGAAGGATCAGGAAAATCAGTCCACGGAATGTCAGTTCAATGCACATTGCCAACCACACACCTCGCAGCCCCATGGTAGGAGCAAGCCAAGCTGCCAATGTCAGCCTTACGCCCCATATGCTGATGAGATTCATGGCCGATGGAAGTATGGTGCGTCCGAGGCCTATAAAGAAGCCATAGGCCACGATGGCCGCCGCGAACATCGGTTCCGCCCACGCCTCAATCCGGAGAATATCAGCTCCGAGCAAGCGTATCTCCTCGACGGGGGACATTACGCTGATTATCTCCGGGGCGTAGATGTAGAGCACGACCCCCAGCGCGGCCATCACGATCATTCCGGAGCCAACGGTGATTATGCCGAAACTTTTGGTCAGGCTATGACGTCCGGCTCCGATGCTCTGCCCACCAAGAGTAGTGGCGGCTTCGGCAATGCCATATCCCGGCATGTAGCACAAGCTCTCTGCAATGATCGCAAAAGCATTTGCAGCGATGGCAATAACGCCGAGAGGAGCTACAATAGCGGTTACAAGGATCTGAGCGCCGCATATTGCCAAGTGTTCCAGTCCGACAGGCATGCCGATGTGTAAAGCCCGGGCTACTGTCTGGCGGTCAATGGCAAACCAGCTCCGTGATTTTTGTTCCGATTTCAGCGGCGAACGGAAAAACAGGTACCATATCATGGCGGTTGCAACGATGGTTTCGGCCAGAACCGTAGCTAATGCAGCACCCTCCACGCCCATACCTGCCCCGGGAATCGGGATATGCAGTCCGGCTATTGATAGCTCGCGCGATGGGAAAATCAGGAAAAAGTTGAGTATGACATCGAGCACACACATCAGTATATTCAGCATGCTCGGCACTTTCATGTTTCCGGCACATCTCAGCATCGATCCTCCGAGAAAGTTCAATTGCAATGCCGGGAGGAAGAGTGAGAATATCAGGAAATAACGTGAGGCATCCGCATGGATACTGGTGTCGGCACCAAGCCATGATGGCAACAGTCCGCTGATTCCTATGCCTATTGCAGCCAAAGAGATGCTGAACAGCAATACTAACGGAACCGACTGGCGGAGTATGCGACGAGCAGCGTCGAAATCGCTTGCCCCGACTTTATGGGCCACCTGTACTGAAAAGCCAGTGGCCGCTGCGCTCAGCAATCCCCAGAACAGCCATGTCGTGGTGGAGACAAGGCCAATGGAAGCAGAGGCTTCGGCTCCGAGGCTACCAACCATTGAAGCATCGATATATTGCATGGCGATGGCCGACAGATGAGCCAGAATAGAGGGAGCCGATAACAAAGCCGTGAGCCTGAATTTCTGGTTCAGACTCATCGGTTTACCGTCGCGAATCAGCGCGAGCAGCTTTTCTGTAGTGCGTGGCTTGGCGCTTATTGTCATCAGAAAGTATCTATGATGCAGTTGACCGGAGCCTTGATGTTTTCGTCAAGTATTATCTCTCCGTATCCTTTGGCTGTGATGTGGCCGGTTGTAGGATTCTTCACGCTTGTGATAGTGGAGTTTACGGTGGCGTTCACGCAGCTTTCCTCAAATGCGAGGTCGGCATCGGCATCAAAAGTACAGTTCTCCAACACGAGACCTTCGGCATAGCATAATGGCTGGGTGCCTGAAATATGGCAATTGATCAGATGCAGGTTTTTAGAATGCCAGCCAAGGTATTCACCGGTCAGTCGGGTATTTCTGACGGTTACATTATCAGTGTTCCAGAATGCATCCTTGGATTGGATATCAGCATCGGATATCTCAACATTGCGGCAATATTGGAATGAGTAGTTTCCTTCTTGTCTGTAGTTTGAGATACGGATATCCGCGCTGTGCATGAACAGATAATCGGCATTTTTCACGCTGACATTCTCAAGTTCAACACCGCGGCAATGCCAAAGGGTTTCCTGTGCGTCGGGGATATTGACGTTGACGAGTTTCAGATTGTCCATTTCGCGGAACATCTTGGGGGCTTCCACGAGAGTATCTGTCATTATCAGGTTGCGCGAGTACCACAATGCCGCACGGGCACCGGGAGTGAACAGGCAGTCCTTGATCATGAATCCGTCGACATGCCAGAACGGGTATTTACCCTCAAAGCGGCATTTTACTGCCTCGATATCCTCACACTCTTTCAAAGCCGACTCGCCGGCATGGATTGTCACGCCCTCGAGGCGCAGATGTTTCGATGCGAACAGCGGACGTTCGCCGCCGAATTCCTTATCTTTGATCGTTTCCATATCAAATGCAAAATTAGTGAATTTTTGCCGAAATCAGTCGATTTCCACTATTTCATAACGCTGAGTGCCGATGCCAAGTTTTTCGGCAGCTTCAAGAATATGTGTGCCGTGACGAGAATTGATACGTTCGATCAGTGCATCTTTGCCGGGATCAGTGGAGTTGAACACCGCATTAACACATGCGCGGTCGAGAGCTACCGGATCAAGCGATGCATATATACCGAGATCAGACATCTCCGGCGCGGCAGGATTTCCATTGCAGTCGCAATCGACTGACAGGCGGTTTGCTACGTTGATATATAGTGTGTTATCCGCTCCAATATGATTGATCACCGCCTGACATGCATCGGCCATTGATTCAAGAAAGTGATCCTGTTCAGGCAGGTTGGCCCAGAGCTCTTCCGCCTTGTCTGTTTTTCCGGCGGTATGGATCCACGCTTTTCCGGCGGTTGAGCCTATGCCGATGGATATGTTTTTCAACGCACCTCCGAATCCGCCCATGGCGTGCCCTTTGAAATGCGACAGCACGACCATGAAATCGTAGTTGAGAAAATTCTTACCAACAATATCGAATGGCAAATGGAATCCATTGGTGACGGTCAGAGCTGTGTCCCCCTCGGCATCCATGATGTCGACATCGGCCACATCCATGAATCCATGTTCCTTGGCCATGCGAAGATGGTCGGCCGTATCCATTCGGTTGCCTCCATAGGCTGTGTTGCATTCAATGAATGTGCCATTGATCATCTGAACGAAATCCTTGATAAGTGCCGTGTCGAGATGGTTTGACTTGTTGGATTCTCCTGTTGAGATCTTTACCGCCACATTCGAACCCTTGGCTTCACGTCCGAGGGCTTTGTAGATCTTAATCAGATTTTCAGGATTAATATCCTTGATATGATAGACTTTGGATGGTTGTTCCTGAGCCGAGGCCGAGATAAAGCCGATCAGTGCAGCTAAGATTATAAAATAACGTTTCATATATTTATTTGATTTAAAAATTCAGTTTGAAGCCGCCAGCCACTGTGATGCCGGGCATGGGATAGCCGCGGTTGATCATATAGCTTGCGTTGGTGAGATTGTCGATATGTGCCGACAACGACAGCCATTCCGTAACATTATAGATGGCTTTGACGTTGACAGTGGCGTAGGATTGAAGATTGATGCTTTCACTGACAAACAGCCGGGCTACGCCACGGAGATCGGCTCCGATAGAGAGCATCTTGATCGGATGCCATATCGCGCCGAGGAAATATTGGTGGCGAGGGGCACCTGTCAGATCGCGAAGCGATGTGTGGAGGTAGCTGTAGGATGCAGTCAGGCTCAAAGAGTTGACCGGACGACTTTTCAAGGCAACTTCGATCCCCTTGTTGCGGAATCGTCCGGTGTTTTGATTGAGCATATCGAGAGTCTGGATCATATTGGAGCCACGGGCGTAATAGGCGGTCAGATCGGCTGTCAGATAGCGAGAGAACTCATGTCGGGCCGATAGTTCATAGTTGATCATCCGTTCAGGTTGAAGATCAGGATTGGCCATGCGGTAGAGGTATAGTTCCCTGAATGATGGATTGCGGTAGCCAACAGCCACGGATCCCTTTATGCTTGAACCCCATGGAAGCCTGTATGTCAGGCCTCCTTGCGGAATCCACTGTGAATGGAAGCGGTCACTCATGGCCAGCCTTACACCGCCGTTTACTATAAGAACTTCATCAAGCAAGCTCTGCGACAGTGTGACGTAAGGAGAATATTCTGTTATGCGAGTTCTTGACAATGTCGATAAAGAGCCCGGAGAGTGTGCATTTCCGCCCGACATTGGAATTGCACCGGAATATGTGTCGAAATCAAAACCTGCGGTCATATCCGCACCGGTCCAAGGTCGGAAATTCTGATATGCGATCACTCCGAGTCTATTGTCTTTGCTGCGGAAATGGCGCGGATCGTCGATGATATGGTTGCCGAAACTATAGTAGAGTCTCACGTTGCCGGACGCCGTGCCATAGTTGTTGGTGGCTGAGAGAGAAGCCTCGCCTCTACTGATGTTCTGGCTGTAGACATCCGTTGATTCCGGATCCGAAAGCGTAGGATAGACCGGGTCGTGGCTTTTGGAATTTGTCAAAGTGAAGTCGGCGGAGGCATGCCATTGTTTGGAAATGTCATAGCTTAGTTTCGCATATCCGCTCCATTGTTTGAAGTTGAGACCGTCTATGTTGCCGGATGTACGGTCGTAGGCCACGTTGACTAATGAAGAGAAACGCCCAAGACGCGTTGTGTTGGTCAGCGACGACAGCCACGTGTTGTAAGATCCGAACTCGGTGGAAAACGAGGTGTGCACGCCATCCTGACGGGCATTCCGGGTGATGACATTGATCACTCCGGCCATGGCGTTGGAGCCATAGAGCACGGAGCCGGGGCCTCTCAGAATCTCAACGCGTTCCACATTGTCCTTGGTGTAGAAATCGGCCACATGATGGGAATAGATACCGGCATATTGAGGCTGCCCGTCAACCATCATCAGAACAGCGCTTGCGCGGTCGCCTCCCACACCTCGCATTTTTATGTGTCCTGCGCCGCCGTTGCTCACGCCATAGCCCAGGATTCCTCTCTGGGTGACAAACAGGCTGGGCACTGCACCGGAAAGATCGTTTAGCAGTCTGTTTTGCCCCGAGGCCTCAAGTTCGGCTCGGCTGACAACCGACACAGTGTAGGGGAGCAGGTTGCGCCCAACGGCAACATTGCTGCCCGTCACCACCACTTCCGACAGCTGCAACGTGTCGGCGTTGTCCTGTGCTGTGGTAGTTGCGGCTATTACTCCGGAGAGTGCTATCGATAACAGATTACGGCAGCTTATCATATTCGGCATCGTTTACCGGTTCAAGCCATTCGTTGGATGTATCTTCTCCCGGCACACTGAAGGCCAAATGTGCAAACCAGCTGTCCTTTGCCGCTCCATGCCAGTGTTTGACATTGGCCGGGATGTGGATAACGGTACCCGGCAGGATCTCCACGGCCTCTTTCCCCTCTTCCTGATACCATCCGCGTCCGGCGACTCCGATGAGCATCTGTCCTCCTCCCGATGTGGCATGATGGATATGCCAGTTATTGCGGCAGCGTGGCTCGAAAGTTACGTTGGAAACATTGACCTGTTCCGAAGATATCGGAGCCAGATAACTTTTGCCGATAAAATATTTCTCATAAGCTGTGTTTGGTTCTCCCACAGGGAAGATCATCTGGTTTTGAAACTCTGCTATAGCATCAGCCTGGCTTTGCGGCTCGGTCCAGACATCCTTGGCCATCCGGAATGCCGCCCAGGCGTTGGGCCATCCGGCGTAGAAGCCGACATGGGTCAGTAGTTCGGAAATCTCCTGACGGCTCACTCCATTGGCTTTGGCAAACTCAAGGTGGTGCTGGAGCGACGAATCCGTGATTCCTTTTCCCACAAGGGTGGCTATAGTGATCATGCTGCGGTCGTGGGGCGAAAGTCCCGTGCGGTTCCACACTTCCCCGAAGAGAATATCGTCATTGATTTTTGCAAATTCAGGCGCGAACTCTCCGAGAGCGTCGCGTCCGGCTGTCTGTGTGATTCGCTTTTGTGACATGGCTGTACCGTTTATGCTTATTAATAATGCAGTTGCTAAGATTACTTTTGCTATCATCGCTGTAAAATTTTTCTGATGCAAAATTAATGTGTAATTACATGTGGATTATTACCAAAATTTAGGTTTATAATACCAATTTTACCGCTTGATATTGCTAACTGATAATGATTTACTAAATTTGCGACATGAAACATGAAGACTTTGATATGAATAGCGTGCAGGCCTATTGCGACGCTTTTGGATTTGATCTCCGTCATCCACTTGTGGCAGTGGTGGATTCCCGTGATAGCTCTATGGATTCGTTTCCGGCTTCATATACTGCCCGGTGGGGGCTGTATGCTATTTTTCTGAAACAGACCAAAGGGTGTACGATCAATTATGGTCGCACGAGATATGACTACGACGACCAGTCGATGGTGTTTCTTGGTCCTGGACAGGTCACCTCTGTTGAATTTGATGAAGCCATGGCCGATGTGGAGCGTCCGGGATTCCGTGGCATTCTGTTCCACCCCGATCTCCTGTTCCGTACTTCTCTCAGCCGGAAAATACGCCAATATACATTCTTCGGCTATCAGTCCAATGAGGCGTTGCATCTTTCCGCAGATGAGAGGGTGAATATTGAAGACTGCTTTGAACGCATCACGCGCGAGCTCCTGCATCCGGTCGATAATTTTTCAAAGGGGCTTATCGTGTCAAATATAGAACTGCTGCTCGACTATAGCATGCGCTATTATAGCCGTCAGTTCATAGTCCGTGAGGCTGTCAATGCCGGAGTGATGGCACGTTTCGACGAACTGCTTCATGATTATCTTGATTCTCCTGCCGCCTGCGCCGAAGGCATTCCCAATGTGAAATATTTTGCAGGACGCATGTCGTTGAGCCCTAACTATTTCGGCGACCTCGTGAAACGGGAGTCGGGAATGACCGCGCAGGATTATATCCAGTATCAGTTGCTCGACCGTGCGAAAAATCTTCTGATAAGCCAGGGTGGCAATGTAAGCCAGACCGCTTATTCGCTCGGCTTCCAGTATCCTCAGCATTTCATCCGCTTTTTCAAGAGAAAGACCGGCCAGACTCCGAAGGAATTCTTCAATGCGAATTGATTGACTGGACTGATTTAAACTTATTGCAATAAAAAAGATGTGTCAGAAATAATTTCTGACACATCTTTTTTATTGGTATGACTTCGTGGAAGTCTTATTTTGCGAAGTTAGCGAATTCGAGGTCGTTCTGAGCCTTGGCAGCCAAGGTCGGATCGAGCTGGATTGCTTTCTGGAGATTGCTGTTGACCATCGACGCGTTGTTGGTGCGTGCTCCGAGAACGGCCATCAGATAATATGTGGTGGCGTCGGGAGTGCTGATTGCGTTGAGGGTGTTTTTAGCTGAAGCGTAGTCCTTGGTCAGGATCTGAGCGAGAGCTGCATTGTTGGTCTTGCTTGCGCCGAATGCTTTGACTGCGGCTGCATTGTCGCCCTGTGAGAGGTAGTAAACACCGAGAGCGTCGCCCAGACCATCAAGGCCGGCTGCGTTGCTGAACGAGTTCTTGGCAGCTGAGAAGTCTTTGTTTACGAGAGAAACAAGACCCTGGTTCATGGCAACCTCGCTGCTGTTGGGTGCGAGCTGGGCTGCTTTCTGAAGGTTGGCAAGAGCTGAAGTGTAGTCCTTGTTGATATACTGAACTTTGCCGAGGTTGTTGTAGCCGCGGAAGTCGTTGGGATAAAGTTTAACGGCTGTCTCGTAGATCTTCTGCTTGCGAGCGTTGTCGTTGGTGAGGGTAGCGGCATAGAGAAGTTCTTCAACGCTGAGCTGTGAAGGATCAGTGTCGAAAAGTTTGTTGATCTCTTCGTCAGATTTGCCGATCACGTCGATAGAAGCTGTGATGCGGGAGTAGCGGAGCTGGGGAAGGATCTCGTCGGCGAGAACTTCAAACACGCTTGAGAGGTTGCGGATTTCGCGTTCGCGTACTTCCGGATCTTTGAACTGGCTCAGAACGCTGAGGATAAGGTCTTTGTCCTGAATGTCGCTTGCTGCCACGAGCTTCTGGAAGCCTTCCCAGTCTTCTGCTGTGAACTGAGCGGTGAGTTCGCCGAATTCTGTGATCTTGTCTTTCTTGAGCTGCTTGTCGAGATACTGCTGAGTGTTTTTCTCGCGGTTCTCGGCCAGACGGGCGTTGAAGTCGAGCGCACCTTCGGGAGAAGCGTATGACTGGATGTTGATTTCGTTCAGAACGAGGTTGGCGTCATCTTTGGTGCCGCGGATCTTGTTCTGGAGTTCACCCATTTCTTTGGTGCCAAGCTGATTCTGACGGATGTTAGCCTGGTTGATGAGGAAGCGGATGTCAGCTGAATATTTTTCGTTGATCACGCGCTGGAATGCGTCGTTGGCAGTTGCCGGATTAACGGTACCTGCATCGGCGAGAGCTGCGGTTGCGATAACGCCGTCGGCAACTTTCACTTTCGGAAGCGCATACTGCTTTGAACCCTGGGTCACGTTGAATGTGAGGTAGAGTTCGCTCTTCATCATCTCGGGGTTGTAGAAATAGTTTACGGGGATTGTAACCGCGCCGCCGTTGTTGTAGCTGACAACGGGTGCGTTGCCGCGTACTTTCTCGCCCTGGAGCATCATCGGTGCCGCAGCGTTTTCAGTGCTGCCGTAAACCAATACGGGGGTGATTGTTACCTGAGCGTTTTTCTTGAAGAATTTTGCAGGGATGTTGGCAGTAACGACTGCTGGCACTTCCTGTCCGACTACTTCAAGCGGATTGGGGTTTGTGGAAAAATACTCGGACTTGAACTGGCCCATTTTTCCATTACAGCTCGACATCACCAGCAGACCGCCGGCAACAAACGAGTAAACAAGAATTTTTTTCATAATGAATTACTATATGATTTAAAGTTGTGTCGAAACGGTGATGAATGGATATTCCTTGCAAATATAGCCCAATATTTTGAATTTTTATCTATGTTCCGGCTTTATTTTTCATAGTTGTGCCATAAAAGTTCCGATAGACTTTGTTTTGCGAAAGATTTATTATCTTTGCGGATAAATTAAGACCAAAATGAACTACGCTATTATAGCAGCCGGTGAGGGATCCCGACTTCGTAACGAGGGCGTGGCGGCGCCGAAACCGCTGGTGCCGCTTAACGGACGTCCGATGATAGGCCGGCTGATAGATATTTTCATCAAGTGCAATGCAGAGACCATCAGCGTGATTGTCAACGAACAGATGACGGAGGTGGCCGATTGGCTCAGAGCGTTGGCTCCGAAGCTACCTGTGGAGCTGAAACTCGTGGTGAAGTCCACTCCAAGTTCCATGCACAGTTTCTACGAGGTAAGCCGTCATTTCAACGGACGCAAGTTTATATTGACCACTGTCGACACTATTTTCCATGAATCGGATTTCCGTCGCTATGCCGAGGCTTTCGAGGCCGACGATTCCGACGACGGGATGATGGCTTTGACCACGTTTATCGACGATGAGAAACCGCTCTATGTCGATGTGGATTCGGATATGAAGATCACGGCATTCTGCGATTCGCCATTCCCAGGCGTGAAATTCATATCCGGCGGAATATACGGTCTCGACGGCAAGGCTCTTGAGGTGCTCGACCGCTGCATATCGTCGGGTGTCAGCCGGATGCGCAATTTCCAGCGTGCTTTGGTTGAATCCGGCCTGACGCTCCGGGCTTTCGATTTCGGCAAGATCATAGATGTGGATCATCAGGACGACATCGCTAAGGCCGAACAATTCATTAAACAAGATTAAACGAAAGAGATGGCAAATATAAAGATAGCGGCTGTGATGAGAGCCGGAGTGTTTTCGCCCAATCATATCGGAAACGATGCGGCCATTCTGAATGCCGTGGTGGAGCAGCTGCGCAAACGCGGTTGCGAAGTGGAGACATATTCCGAGGAACAGCTCATTTCCGGTGAGGTTTCTGAGCCGGTGATTGTAAACATGTGTCGCGAGCAGCGGTCAATAGATCTGTTGCAGCAATATGAGGACGAAGGTCGCCTCGTGATCAATTCCGGCCATGGAATTGAGAATTGCACCCGCGAGCGTATGACCCGTATCCTCATGGGACACAATATCCCTTATCCCGAATCGCTTACGGTCGACACCGACGAGGTGGTCAAGACCCGTCTTCAGAAAGCCGGATTCACCAATTGCTGGATCAAGCGTGGCGATGGTTGCGCCATGCACAAGGAGGATGTCAGCTATGTGCGCCATCCCGAGGAAGCGCAGGAAGTGCTTCAGGAATATTTCCTGCGTGGCATCAAGCGCGCGGTGATCAACAAACATCTCGTCGGCGACCTGATCAAGTTCTATGGCGTTTCCGGAACGGGATTCTTCTATTGGTTCTACCCCTACGATGAAGGCCACAGCAAATATGGCCTTGAGGCTATCAACGGCAAGAGCCAGGGTATCGAGTTCGATGAGGAACGCCTGAAGAAGATATGCCAGGACGCGTCCGACGTGCTGGATGTGAAAGTCTATGGTGGCGATTGCATAATTTCGCCCGATGGATCTATCCGCATAATAGATTTCAACGATTGGCCCAGTTTTGCCCCATGCCGCGCTGCCGCCGCTCCACATATTGCCAAATGCATCCTCGCAGCCGTGAAGGATCGCCGTAAATAAACCGTTCAGATGAAAAATACGAAAAAAGAAACCTCATCCTCCTATCGCGACTCCTTGAAGTCGATGGACACGGAGGAACATATAGACCTTTGGTTCTACCGCCCCATAGGTTATGCTTGGGCGCGACTGGCCGCTCGTCTGGGAGTGACACCAAATGTTATCACGATCGCTTCTATATTCCTTGGGATCGGTGCCGGAGTGGCATTCTATTTCAGCGATCTTTGGGTGAATATAATCGGTATGCTGCTGCTCGTATGGGCCAATTCGTTCGACTCCGCCGACGGGCAGCTCGCGCGTATGACCGGACAATATTCCCGTCTCGGCCGAATCCTCGACGGCCTTGCCGGCGACTTCTGGTTTGTGACCATTTACGTGGCTATATGTCTGCGCGAGATCCACACCTCAGATTTCTTTATCGCCCACCATTGGGCTATCTGGGTTCTGGCTGTCGCCACCGGTCTCTGTCATGCCAAACAGGCTGCTATGGCCGACTACTATCGCCAGTTCCACCTCTTCTTCCTCAAAGGAAAGGACGGATCTGAATTGGAGAATCTGTCCGACCTCCGTCAGAAATACGACGAGATATCATGGAAAGGCCACTTCTGGAAGAAACTGACCATGGCCACATACGTCAATTACACTAAGCAGCAGGAAGCCACCACCCCGGCCATGCAGCAGTTGCGCCGTCAGCTGCGTCAGCGTTTCTCTTCCGGGGTCATTCCACAGCGTTTCCGCGACGATTTCCGCCGTATGAGCCTGCCGTTGATGAAGTTCACTAACATCCTGTCGTTCAACTGGCGTGTGATTGTCCTGTTCATCTCGCTTTTCCTGCGTATGCCGTGGATATATTTTGTGTTTGAATTCACAGTGTTGAATGCGCTGATGATCTATATGGTGACGCGCCACGAATCGATCTGTCGCGAAATGATCAAGCGTCTTGACCAAGGATATTATGACAAAGATTAAAGGTATTATTTTCGACTATGGCGGCACGATCGACAGCCATGGCGACCATTGGAGCGAAGTGATCTACGACGGCTATATCGATGCTGGACTCTCTGTCGACAAAGCTGTTTTCCGCGATGCCTATGTATACGCTGAGCGTGCGTTGGCAAAGACGCGCTATATCCTTCCGCAGCATAATTTCCTTGATCTTCTCCGGATCAAGATGGATCTTGAACTTGGCTGGCTTGCCGATCAGGGAATTGTGGCGCGTGATGCCGTGTCTGGCTATGCGGAGCGAATTTCTCGGTATTGTTATGATCGGGCACGTGCTGCATGCGATGAGGCGCGCCCTGTTATCGAACAGTTGTCATCGCGCTATCCTCTGATGCTCGTATCCAATTTCTATGGTAATGTCGAGACAGTGATCCGCGACATGGGATTGCGTCAATATTTCAATGGCGTAATAGAAAGTGCCGTGGTTGGAGTCCGCAAGCCCGATCCGCGCATATTCATGCTCGGCGTTGTTGCCCTTGGGCTGAAGCCCGAGGAAGTGCTTGTGGTAGGCGACAGTTTCCGCAAGGATATTGAGCCGGCATTGTCGATCGGCTGCCACGTGGCATGGATAAAAGGCAAGGGCTGGACACCCGAAGAGGACGCGCAGACCCACCCCTCCATAATCTCATCCCTCTCCGATCTGCTTCCCCTGCTCAACTGATCCCCGGCGGTCGGCTTTGCTCTCACCTCTTTTTTAATATAAGTATTGATTTTGTACAACATCTGATATCTTGTTGTATTTGGTGAAGAATGGGACTATATACTTCGTTAAGTCTTGTTCCAGATCTTCCCAAAGTTCATCAATAGATGTCTTTGCGTTGATGCTATACCATTTATCTTTAGACTCTGGTAATAATTCGCCAATTCTGTATCTTACTGCACATTCATATTCTTTTGGAAAATTAGGTATTACTCCTGTATGTTTGAAGTCTAAATGTTGCAACCAAAAATCACCGGTGAATATGCCTACGTTCAAAGTGAATCTTATTTGCTCTGAATCGTTCCATCTATTGTTTTGGATATTTACGCAATATCCAATATCACCATTCCTCTTAAAGAAATGATTTCCTCTTATACGGAAGCCTTCTGCTTGTAGAAAACATTTAATTTCATAGAACAGATAGGATCTTTTTTCTTTTGCAGTTTGTTTAGTCCTCTCGCTGCAAAAGAGACCACAGATGGGTATAAGCAAAAACAGTAATCCGGCAAAAACAGGTGTATGCCATGTGATTGACGCTTTGACTGGATTTGTGTATCGTGGCCACATATATCCGGAAGATGCTCCGCCATTTATGAACATGAAAATCCCTATGCCAAGTAAAACGACAGCACAGATAAGCATAATAATCATGCCGTGTCGCAAGAATCGTTCTTTAGGTAGGTGTATTGGTTTAAGTTGCATAACTTTCTTGTGTTATCATGTCGGCATAATCATGTCGTTTTTTTCTTATTGTGTTTGAATTTGATGGTTTTCTTTGTGTTGCGTTTGGGATATTTGACTTTGATTGTTTTAGGGTTGTCGTAACCATCGACCTCTATACGCAATACGGCTTCTTTCAGCGGCTTGCCGTTGTCATCTTGGAATTCATAATTCTCATTCCAGTAGATCCGGAACAATCCTTCTTCCTCAATCCATAATGGGTAAATATATTCAGAATCTTCCTCGCCATCTTCATCAATATATATCCGTTCTATCGTGACAGCTTCATATGGGAATGGCTTCTTATTTTCATCAATAATATGCAGATCAAGCATATTCTCATTGTCAATAATGACGGATTGCACACCACCCAATACGACGACATCTCCCAGTAGAGCTGTAGCGCTATGAAGCATTATCTCCAATGGTGTGTTATCAGAAATAATTACGCTCTGGTTTGTGTATCCGACATACGTTATTTCCAAAGAGTCGCCTACGCAAGCCTCTATTTGAAATTTGCCATCAATATCCGTAGAGGTTCTGATTCCTGTCCGTGGGTTTATAATTACAGCTCCAATCATCGGATCTCTTGATATGGTGCCGTCTTGTAACGTATCACCATCAAGGACAACTCCTTTGACTATAATAGAATCAGCTATCGCCTGAGTTGCTAATCTTTTCGTCAAAGAGGTTTCGGGAGTCTGGGATTGCACGGCAATAGGTGCGAGCATGGCGATGGCTCCGGCCGATATTCCGGCAACTGCAATGGCTTTTCCCATAAGTTGACGTTTGCGTAGTTGCTGTCCCAGATATTGCACTTCGGCCTCACATTTGGGGCACGTTCCGAGGCAGTCTCCCTTGTAACGACACTCCGATGTTACAAACTCAATGTCGTTCGCCTCGGCTATCTGCCGGCGAATCTCTTTCAATATCTTGCAGGTCTGTTTTCCTCGTGCCATAGCTCAATCAGGGGTTGTCGGTGTTTTCACTGCGTAATACTATTGGGATCGCAGTCCACACATTTGCAGGTACACCATTTTGCTCTCCCGGTTTAAATTTGGGGAATAGGTTTACAATACGGAGAATCTCTTGATTGAAAGACTCTGAAAAGTCACTTTTTGCGATCTCAGGATTGCGTACATGCCCGGTGCTGTCAACTAAAAATTGTACAATTGCTTTGCCTTGAATAATTTCACACGAAGAAGGATATTTTAAATTCTCTACTATGAACTGATACATAGCTTCTGACCCTCCGGGAAATTCAGGTTGTGTTTCTGCAACTTCTCCAACAACAGCGTATGTTTTTTGCTCTTTATCTTTTTTAGTTGATGCAGACTCTTCTATTTGATTGAAAGTGGCCGGGCATTTTACAGTTTTAATGCCTGTTGATTCTTGTTCTTGGTTTGTAGATGAGATTGGGTCTTTATCTGCCCTAGTGACATTCTTGGCCGCTTCTCTAATTGAGTCAACAACTTCTTCTGCCGGTAATTCTCCTTCAACGACCCATTCAAAGTCGTCCTCAAGTACTTCGGTCGGCTCGCCAAGCAATGTCCCGTCCTCAAATCCCGATTGCGGTTTGTCGGAATTACCGCAGCCTGAAAAAGCGATCATTCCGGCCGATATTCCGGCAACTGCAATGGCTTTTCCCATAAGTTGACGTTTGCGTAGTTGCTGTTCCAGATATTGCACTTCGGCCTCACATTTGGGGCATGTTCCGAGGCAGTCTCCCTTGTAACGACACTCAGATGTTACAAACTCAATGTCGTTCGCCTTGGCTATCTGCCGGCGAATATCCTTCAATATCTTGCAGGTCTGCTTTCCTCGTGCCATAGTCAGTGCTTGCGGATTTGATAGGTGAATAAATCGAATTTTGAGTAGCCGAGTGCGGAGAGAGCTTTGCAGCTTTCCTCGCGGTCGGGCTCGGTATTGTAGTCAGGGATAAGGGGTAGTCGCACAATGCAGTCTTTCTGTCGTTCTGCCTCGGCGATCAAGCGTAGATTAGACAGCACACGCGAGTTATCCCTACCGGTGTATTGCCGGTAGATATCCGCGTCCATATCCTTTATGTCGATAATCCATGAATCGACTATCGGGAGCAGAGCCTCGATATTCTCTTTCGGCACATTCAGCGATGTTTCTAATGTTAGCCTCCATGAAGGGCCACACAGTTTCCGGAAACGGCGGATAAAATCGTGGCGTAATGCAGGTTCTCCACCGCCGAAAGTCACGCCGCCGTTGGTGGCGATGAAATATAGTTCATCAATCCTGACTTCATCGTATAGCGATTGTGGTGTGTATTCTCGGAAGCGGTCACTATCGCCGAGTGATTGCGGATTCAGGCAGTATTGGCAGTGTAGCGGACAGCCGTGGAATGCCACAAGCGTTGTCACGCCCTCGCCGTCGGTGGTGATGCGATGACGGGATATGCCAATTATTTTCGCTCGGTCTGGAGGCATTGAGGTGAGAGATAGAAGTTAATGGATTAGTCCTGGATAAGCTGCGACAGACGTTGCTCAAGCTCGGTGGTCGAAAGTCGGGTTGTGAGCTGTCCGTTCTGGGCTATTGAGATCTGGCCTGTTTCTTCCGAAACAACTATGGCAAGGGCATCCGTAGTCTGCGCTATGCCGAGGGCTGAGCGGTGGCGGAGTCCGAGATGGCGCGGCACGTTGGTGTCGTGGCTCACAGGAAGTATGCACCCTGCCGATTTGATGCGGCCATGGGCAATGATCATGGCACCGTCGTGAAGCGGAGAGTTTTTGAAAAATATATTTTCAATCAGTCGTGAATTGATCTTTGAGTCTATTATGTCGCCGGAGTTCTCATAGCTTTCCAGTGGCATACTCTGCTCTATCACGATCAATGCGCCGGTCTTTGTTTTCGACATGTTCATGCACGCATAGACTATCGGGATGATGTTGCGGTGTATGTCAGCGTCGTTGTTTTCGCCTTTGGTTCCTTTGAAGAGCTTGCTCAGGAATCGCCAGCGTTTGCGGTCGCCAAGTTGCACAAGAAAGCGTTTGATCTGGTCGGGGAAGAGGATCACGATGATGAGCAGACCTATGCTCATGAATTTGTCGAGTATGGAGCCTATCAGGCGCATTTCCAGGATCTGTGATGCAACGATCCAAACGATGATGAATGCCAGCACGCCATAAAACAGGTTGATTGCACCGGATTCTTTCATGATCCGGTAGGTGTAGAACAGGAGCAGGGCCGCTATGGCTATGTCGAATATGTCAAGGATCGTGATATCCATAATTCTCAGATAAATTGGTTGTAACGCATTGTTAGTTCGACTGCTTGTTTAGCTTCTTTTACGTCATGGACACGGATCACTGATGCGCCCTGAAGCATTGCGAGTGTGTTGATCACGGTTGTTCCGTTGAGGGCTTCTTCAGGGGTGATGCCTAAAGCCCGGGTGATCATTGATTTCCGGGACACGCCGATAAGCATGGGGCATTCCAGTGCTGTGATCATCGTCCGGAGGTTGGCAAGTAGTTCGTAATTTTGTTCCAATGTCTTGCTGAATCCGAAGCCGGGATCAACGATGATGTCGGCCACACCGGCCTGACGGAATTTCTGTATTTTGGATGCGAGATCGCGGATAATGTCGGCCACAAGATCGTCATAGTCTGTCATTGTCTGCATGGTGGCCGGTGTGCCGCGCATGTGCATCATGATGTAGGGCGTACGCAGTCTTGCTGCTGTCTCCATCATATCAGTGTCGAGATCGCCTCCCGAGATGTCGTTTATTATGTCAGCTCCGGCATTGATTGCCGCCTCTGCGACTTTGGCCCGGAAGGTGTCGATCGACAGGGGAATATGCTTGTCGATGGAGCGTACGGTCTCAACCCCACGGATTATTCGTTCGGTCTCTTCTTCCACGCTGATATCCTTTGCCCCGGGGCGTGATGAGTACGCGCCGAGATCAAGCATGTCGGCTCCGTCGGAGATCATCTGCTCTGTGCGTCGGGCAATGGAGTCGCGGTCAAAGGCTCTCGAACCGTCGAAAAATGAATCCGGCGTGACGTTTATTATACCCATCACTTGTGGTTTTTCGATTTCATGCAGTTGACCGTGCAGATTGAGACTATATGGTTGAAATGGTTGCATATTCCGTTTTTTGTATGTTGCGAAGTTACTCAGATTTGAGCGTAATTGCAAAAAATCATCCTCCAATTCCTCTACTCCCCGGTATTTACCTTTTCGTCAAGATAGTTGCGCTGATTACCTGATTGTGATTGGCGGTTCTTTTTGGGTGACTTGACAGTCGTGCTGTCGGATTTTGACTTTTTCTTTCGTCCCTTTCTGGTCTCTTTTTTTATGCTTGGGCCTGTTGTGTCGGGGAGTTCCGGAGTTGTTGCCTCTGTTGCGGACCGGTCAGTCTGTGCAATCGGACAGTGGGTGCCGCCATTTTTGAAGTAGAGCATGCCGCCGATAATGAGAGCTATGATCACAACGAGCAATATCGTGCCGCGTCGTTCTCCGGATGTGAATTTGGCCATTGTGATAGGTGTTAGATGAAGTTTGAGATCAACACTCCGGCAATAAGGATCGGGGCTACATAGCGCACTATGAAGATCGCCACAGGGATGAAGTTTGACTTTAAACTTCCGTTATTTGTCAGTTGATTGACAAATAGATTCTTTGGTGCGATCCAGCCCATATAGATGCATAGGAATATCGAGCCGGTCGGAAGCATGATATTTGTGGCGATGGTGTCGAGCAGATCAAAAATGTTTAGTCCGGCAACTGTGATGTGGCTCAGCGGACCCATCGACAGGGAGCAGACGGAACTGAATAATAGCAGCGGCAACATCACGATCAGCACGGATTTCCAGCGTTTCGTTCTGAAGCGGTCGCAGATGAATGCTACCGAGACTTCTGCTATGGAGATGGTGGAGGTGAGGGCGGCTACGGTCAGCAGTAGGAAAAACAGGATCGACCATAGCTGTGTGGCCGGCATGTTGGCGAATACTTCCGGAAGGGTGACGAACACCAATGTCGCACCTCTCAGGGATTCTCCGCCAAGTCCGAATGAGGTGACGGCCGGGAAGATGATCAGACCCATCATGATTGCCACAAGGAGGTCGAGTGCCGATACAGTCACGGCTGTTTTAAGCAGTTTGTTCTCTTTTGGGAAGTATCCGGAGTAAGTGATCAGGATACCCATGCCGAGGCTCAGCGAGAAGAATGCTTGCCCAAGCGCATCGATCACTGTCGTTGCTGTGATTTTTGAGAAATCGGGTTTGAGAAAGAAGGAAACGCCATCCATGGCTCCCGGCAGTGAAAGACTGACTCCGACCATCACCAACAGGATCAGGAACAGGATGGGCATTGCTATATTGGAGAGTCGTTCGATCCCTTTCTGAACGCCGGCAATCAGTACCGCGATGTTGATGGCGATCATGATGTAGGTGTTGATCAGCGGATTGTAGCTTTCTGTGATGAAGGTCTCCATTTTGGCGGAGAAGTGGGCGTTGAGTCCGGTTGTAGTGGCTTCTGGTGCGAATAGTCCGCCGCTGATGGATTGCCACAGGTATTCGAATGTCCATCCGGCCACTACCATATAGAAACAAAGGATAATGTAGCTTGCGGCTATGGCCCAGCCTCCGACAAGCTGCCATCCTCGGCCTGCCCCGATGTTTTTCAGCGATCCGACGGCATCGCTGCGGCCGGCACGGCCAAGGGCGAATTCGCTAAGCATCACGGGGATGCCGAGCAGAACCACACAGCAGATGTAGATGATCAGGAATGCTGCGCCTCCGCCTTCCTGCACTTCTGCCGGAAAGCGCCACACGTTTCCAAGCCCTACCGCTGAACCGACGGTCGCTGCTATAAGTCCTATTTTTGATGCGAATATTTTTGGTGCTGCCATGTTGTCGTTGTTTTGTTTTGCGTGTTTGTTGCTGAATTTTCTCGCAAAATTACTACATTAAATTTCAATTTTGTGCTTTTCTGCGCTTTTTTGTGATATTTTGTAGTTTTTGTGGTGTTTCAGGGGGCAATTATCTTATTGCGGACGGATTCAAAAAAGTTGCTTATCTTTGTGGCTTGAAATTAGTTAAACCCGTTTGGTGAATGAAAACATTTTATCGCTTGATGAATCACTTGCCTGTATTCCTTTTGTCGGGAATAGGTTTGTCTATTTTGTTGATTCTGACTCTGTTATCGTCAGATGATCTCCCGGAAGTGCCTGCTTTCCCGATGATCGATAAGGTGGAGCATTTTCTTGCGTTCGGCTGTGTGGCTCTGGCTCTTATGTTCGATTTTGGACGGCGTTTTGGCCATATTTCGGTGAAAATGTTTCTGTGGGTGGTCTGTTTTCTGACGGCGCTCGGATTTCTCATCGAATATCTGCAAGGTGCGATGGGGCAGGGTAGAAGTGCTGATTTTTTTGATGCTGTCGCCGATTGCCTCGGTGCTGTTGTTTTGCCGGCTGCTTGTTGGGGTATGATTCGTAAGTGTGTGGCGCTCTATCTGGTTGATATCCGTCCGTCTGGATTTGGTAGTAATGAATTGTCGAGGGTCAAGCGGTTGTATATGAGCTCTTTCCCGGAATCGGAACGTCGCCCGTGGGATGATCTGCTATCTCGTGCTTCGGATCCCGGTGCTCGGCTCAATCTGGCTGTGATCAGGCATAAGAACCATTTCGCAGGGATGTTGACATGGTGGCGGCTCGGTGATGGTTTGGATGATCTGAGATATGTGGAGCATTTCGCGGTTGAACCCTCTTTGCGCGGTTCCGGAATTGGAGCCGGCGCGATAACTGATTTTGTCGCTATGGAGAAAACTCCGGTCATTCTTGAGGTGGAGCCGGCCGATCTCGATGAGATGGCGCGCCGTCGCATCCGTTTCTATTCCCGTTGTGGCTTTGTGGCTCATCCCGGTTTCAGCTATGTCCAGCCACCTTATTCGGATGGCCTTCCGGCGGTTGACCTTATGCTTATGACAGCTGGCCGATCGGTCGATCTCTCTGATGCCGCTGCCCGGATTCATCAGATGGTCTACGGGGTTGTCCCTTCTCAGTCAGCGGAGTAGTATGGGTATGTGACCTCCCAGAGGTAGAGCGCATGTCCTGGCATGGATGTCCCGGCTGAGCACCTGTCGCGTGCTTCTATCACTTTCCGGAATCCTTCAATTGTCAGTTTCCCTCGTCCGACATCCACAAGCGTCCCTACAACGGCTCGTACCATATTGCGCAGAAAGCGGTCGGCGGTGATCACGAATACATAGCCGCCATCCGCGTCGATTTTGTGCCATCGGGCGTGTGTCACATGGCAGATGTTGGTTTTGTTGTCGGTGTGGAGTTTGGCAAATGATGTGAAGTCCTCGGTTTCAAGCAGAATCTCGGCGGCTTTGTTCATTGCCTCGAAATCCAGGGTTTTGGGTGCTTGCCAGCATAGATGATGGAAGAATGGCGTTTTCTCAGTCGATGCATAGTAGTGGTAGGTTCGTGATGTGGCGTCGAAACGGGCATGTGCATCGTCAGCCACCTGCCGGATGGAATAAACCGCGATGTCGCGGCCAACTATTGAATTCAACCCTCTTACCACGGCTTCCGGATCCGCGATTGCGGTCTCGCTGTCGAAATGGGCTACCATCATTCTTGCGTTGACTCCGGTGTCGGTGCGTCCTGCCCCCACTATTTTCGTGGGGCATCTGAGTACTTTCCCCAATGCGTCCTCCAGTGTCGACTGGACACTGATGGCATTGGGTTGCGACTGCCATCCGTGGAAAGGTGCTCCACGGTAGGACAGGTGCATGAAATAGCGTGGCATTGCGGTTCTTTTGTTTATTCTTTTTCCAGATAGGTATAACCGTAAAGTCCCGATCGATAGTTGGATAGGAATTCGCGACCTTCTTCCGGAGAGATATGTCCGGCTTTCATGCTCGCCGTAACCCAGGTCTCGACGTTTCTCACCAGTTTCTTGGGGTTGAATTGAACGTAGTCCAGTACTTCCGCCACGGTTTCTCCATCGATAACCCGGTCTATCTCATAGCGGTCTTTGTAGACGGAGATATGAACGGCATTGGTGTCGCCGAACAGGTTGTGCATGTCGCCAAGTATCTCCTGATATGCCCCCACGAGGAACACTCCCAGATAATATGGCTCTCCCGGATGGACGTTGTGAACAGGCAGGGAGTTGGATGTGCCGTGGTTGGTTATGAAGTTGGCTATTTTGCCGTCTGAGTCGCAGGTGATGTCCTGAATTGTGCATGTGCGGTTGGGGCGTTCGTCCAGACGTGAGATCGGGATGATCGGGAACACCTGATCAATAGCCCAGGAGTCGGTAAGCGACTGGAAGAGTGAGAAGTTGCAGAAATATTTGTCGGGAAGCATCTTTGCAATCTTTTTCAGCTCTTCGGGGGCATGTTTCATGCCTGAGGCTATCTCTCCTACCTCACGGGCTATGGACCAGAACAGTTTCTCGATCTGTGCTCTGGTTTTGAGGTCGAGAAGTCCAAGATTGAACAGGTCAAGAGCTTCCTCACGTATCTGAAGCGCATCGTGCCAGCTCTCGAAAAGCCTTGGTTGGTTCAGGCGATCCCAGATGTCATACAGCTCTTTTGCAAGTTCATGGGCATCCGGCTCAATCTCGTTATCGTCTTTCCAGATGGGGAGGCTGGTGGTTTCGAGCACCTCGAACACAAGAACCGAATGGTGGGCTGCCAGCGATCGTCCGCTCTCTGTGATGATGTTGGGCTGTTTGATATCGTTCTTCTCGCATGCGTCCACAAGTGCCGACACAGCGTCGTTGGCATATTCCTGTATGGAATAGTTCATGGAACTTTCCGAAGATGCGTTGCGTGTGCCATCATAATCCACGCCAAGTCCGCCACCGATATCCACGAAATCAATGTCGAAACCCAGTTTTGATAGCTGGACATAGAATTGTGTGGCTTCGCGCAGTGCATTCTTGATGCGGCGTATTTTGGTGACTTGGCTGCCTATATGGAAATGGATCAGTTTCAGGCACGACTGCATTTTCTGTTTGTTGATGAAGTCAAGAGCCTCAAGCAGTTCGCTGGAGTTCAAACCGAATTTCGATTGGTCTCCGCCTGATTCTTCCCATTTGCCTGATCCCGATGACGACAGTTTGATACGGATGCCGACATTGGGCGTTATCTTCAGTCTCTTGGCGACTTCGGCTATCAGGCGCAGTTCGTTCAGCTTTTCCACAACAAGGTAGATTCTGCGACCCATCTTCTGGGCGAGAAGTGCCAGCTCAACAAATTTTTCATCCTTGTAGCCATTGCAGATGATCAGTGCGTTGTCTGCTATATTTGTGGCCAGAACGGCATGCAGTTCTGGCTTGGAGCCTGCTTCAAGACCGATATTGAATTTGCGTCCATGGCTCACAAGTTCTTCAACCACCGGGCGCATCTGATTGACCTTTATCGGATAGATCAGGAAGCTTTGACCCTGGTAATTGTATTCTTTGGAAGCCTGTTTGAAACAGTTGGAGATTTTCTCGATGCGGTTGTCGAGAATGTCGGGGAAACGCAGCAACACGGGTGATGTCACGTCACGGACCTGCAATTCGTCCATCACTTCTTTAAGGTCAACTGATGCGTGACCCTCGCGTGGAGTGACAGTGATGTGGCCTTTCTCGTTGACAGAAAAGTATTTAAGACCCCATCCGGTGATGTTGTACAGCTCCGCGCTGTCCTCGGTTTTCCATTTTCTCATATCGTAGCACTAATCAGCATTAAAGGTCTGCCGGAGCAGACCGATGAAAAATTATGCAAATTTAATAAAAAACTATGATTGTGCAAATACGTTGGAAATATCCTATACCGGATTATTTTTCACGATTTTCTGAACTTGACCTGTTTGTTGGGGAAATCGAGCATTATGTCGAGATCAAACATGTTGAACGGGTTCAGCGCATATTTCTCTTCGTCGTTGTCGTAGAAATATACTATGGTTTCTCCCTCGCGATTTCCTATTTTTACCCATGCGGAATCTTTTATCGCCGGATACTTGCCGCGAAGTGATTCAACGCTGTCGTTATGGCTTTTGTCGGGATAATCGGCATGTTCATTCTTCGGTCGTTTCACAAATGCCCGTTGAACTCCTGTGTCGAGGAAATACTCGTTGGTGTCATTGTCTACTGCAATGTCAACGTAATAGCGCATTCCGGGTGAGAAGTATTGGCTGATTGACAATTTGGTGTGCATCTGTGCGCATACTTCAAAGCCCATGGGATCCTCGAAATAGATCGCGAGCAGTTTTTTACGGTTCAGATAAATGATCTTGAATTTTTCAAGAAAATCTATGCCGAGTGTCGAAAACCCGGTTTCCGATTTTTGGAAATCAACGTTGTGGAGAATGTTGAACGAATCGTAATTGCATGATTGTTGTAGATTGCCGAGCGAATCCCGTTCTGAAGTCCATGTGTAGAGCGGAAGGGAAACGGTGTATCGTTCTGTGGTGAAACGGGTGTCGCCGATTCCATCACGCGACATGAGGGGATAGAACGATTTTGTGGCTTTGAATCCCAGGGAGTCAAGGGTCTTGAGATCTTCTTCAGTGATAAAACTTGCGTCGCTGCCGGTATCTATTTTGAATGTCAGTCCCGGTCGGATTGTGAAAAATTGTGGCATTTCACTGATTGCAAGCTCTCCCAACTTGCCTGCCGGACGTTCCGCCGAAAGGTTGGTCTGTGATGTGCGTGTGCCGAGAAGAAAACTTATGGCAGCAGCTATGGCAACTACGATCGCCACTATTGTCCAGATTACCTTTTTCTTTGTCTTATCGCTCATATTCTTGGTTTTTCCATTGCAAAGATAATGACACTTTTGTTGCAGATCAAGCAACACAACTTCATTGTAACAACTGTATCATTGAGGTTACGAACCTTGTTCACGGCTGTTAAATTGCAGCCACACATTTGTTACATCCGGCGTCCGTTTTGCGTTTTGGATCTTAGATGCTAACTTTGCGGATAAATAAATATAGTCGATATGAAATTTTACGGAGCTTTGTTTGATCTCGATGGGGTGTTGATTGACAGTGAATCCACATATACGCGTTTCTGGCAGGAGATAGATCGTATATATCCTACCGGAATCGAGAATTATGCTATTGCAATCAAGGGCACTACTCTGCCTGAGATTATGAAGCACTACGATGATGAATCAGTGAAAAGCGATATCCTGCGTCGGATCCACGATTTTCAGGAGTCCATGACCTATGAACTATATCCCGGAGTGGTAGGATTCCTGACAGAGTTGCGTGACCGCGGTATCCGTTCTGCTATCGTTACCAGCAGCGACAACCGTAAGATGCAATTGCTGTTTGAGCAGTTACCGCAGTTAAAAGAGTTGGTCGATGTTGTCGTCGACGCATCGATGGTGACCCGTTCGAAACCGGATCCTGAAGGCTATTTGAAAGCGGCTGAGGCTATTGGATGCAATCCGGATGATTGCTTTGTGTTCGAGGACTCCATACAGGGCTTGAAGGCCGGAAATGCTTCTGGCGCTACTGTGATTGCCCTGGCCACAACGTATCCTCAGGAGCAATTAAAAGGAAAAGCCGCCAAAATAATTGGCGGCTTTGAAGATTTCAATGTTGATGATATGCTGGCTGTCAGCAGGCTTTGAAGCTCATGTCAAGGCCTTTGACGGAATGCGTCAATGCGCCTACTGAGATGAAGTCCACTCCACATTCGCCATAAGCGCGTAGTGTGTCGAGTGTGATTCCGCCTGATGATTCAATCTCTGTGCGTCCGTTGATCAGTTCCACTGCTTCACGGGTACGTTCGGGAGTGAAGTTGTCAAGCATTATGCGGTCAACTCCGGCTTCGAGTGCCTGGTTTATTTCATCGGTGTTGCGTACCTCAACCTCTATTTTCAGGTCACGGCCGGTTTCCTTGCAATATTTTTTTGCCGCTGCCACAGCCTGAGGAATGCCTCCTGCGAAGTCAACGTGGTTGTCTTTGATCAGTATCATGTCGAACAGACCGATGCGATGGTTGCTCCCACCTCCGATCCTGACTGCCTCTTTTTCAAGTATTCGCATGCCGGGAGTGGTTTTGCGAGTGTCAAGAACCTTGGTCTTGAGCCCTTCCAGACGCTGTTGATAACGATCGGTCATGGTGGCTATGCCGCTCATGCGCTGCATGATGTTGAGCATGATGCGCTCGGTCTGAAGCAATGATCGAACGGGACCTTCAACAACAAATGCTATGTCGCCGGGTTTCACATGGGTTCCATCGTTGATCATTACGGTCATTTTTAGCGACGGATCAAATTTTTCGAATACCTTACGTGCTATCTCAACACCTGCGAGAATACCCTCTTCTTTCACGATTAACTGCTGCCGTCCGATTTCGTCAGCCGGGATTGTTGATAGAGTGGTATGGTCGCCGTCGCCGACATCTTCGGCAAAAGCCAATGTCAGCAGATCGTCGATCAGTTCATCTTTTGATTTCATTTTTATGCTGGTTTTGTTTACTTTTGTACAAAAGTACAAAATTTGATTCTTAACTCCGCAAATTCGTCTCATGAAAATAGTTCTTATGGCTGTAGGGCGCACGCAGTCCGATTATCTCGTCACGGGGATCGATAATTATATCAAGCGCATTGGCCGGTATATGCCGATGGAATTTAAAGTGATTCCGGATATCAAGGCGTCAAGATCGCTCAGCGAGGCTCAGCAGAAGGAGCAGGAGGGACGGCAGATGTTGGCGGCTTTGATGCCAGGCGATGTTGCTATATTGCTTGATGAGCGTGGCCGGCAGTACACATCGAGGGAATTTGCCGGGTTGGTCGACCGGTATGCTTTGCAGTCGGTAAAGCGGCTTGTCTTTATAATCGGGGGGCCGTATGGGTTTTCTAAGGAGGTCTATGATCGGGCCGATAGTCTGTTATCGCTTTCAAAGATGACGTTCTCGCACGAGATGGTGCGGCTTTTTTTCGTAGAGCAGATTTATCGGGCCATGACCATTTTGCGTGGTGAACCCTATCATCACGATTGAAATAGATCGACAAGTACGCTGTCGGTCAGCAGCCATTTCGATTCCGGGATGATAAGCTTCTCTCCTATGGATTCCAGCATGCCGTGGGATATGTGTTTTTCAGCTTTATTCTTGATAATCACTGCTCTCTTTTCGCCGAACATGGTTCTGAATCGGTTCATGTCGAGACCTTCAGCCGTGCGCAGACGTATAAGCAGATATTCGTCAATCCGTTCGTCCAATGTAAGATCTTCGATGATTACTTTGGATTTGTCGGCGGATAGATAGTCGCGGAGGTTTGATGGGTTGGCACGTCGCAATGAACCGTCGTAACTGTGAGCCGATGCTCCAAGCCCAAGATAGGGTGTGAGATCCCAATATGAAGAATTGTGGCGCGAATGAAATCCGGGAATAGAGTAATTGGAGATCTCGTAGTGGTTGAATCCACTCTCACGTGTCATCTCGCAGAGCATGACATACATCTGTTCGCCATCTTCTTCCGCCACTTCCGGCAGACGGCCGGCCTGTTTCATAGCCCAAAGTCGGGTGCCGGGTTCAAGCATGAGGCTGTAGGCCGAAAGATGCTCCGGCCGGAGGTTCAGAACGGATGTCAGACTTTGTTTCCAGCTTTCGATTGTTTGTCCGGGAAGTCCATAGATAAGGTCAAGGCTCAGATTGTTTATGCCGGCATGGCGTAGACGCTCTATGGCTTTTGATGTGTCGTAGGACGAATGCCGCCGTCCTATCGCTTTCAATTCCTGATCGTTCATTGTCTGCACGCCCATGCTCACGCGATTGACAGGCGAATCGGCCAGGAATCGTGCAAATCGGTCGGTTACATCTTCCGGATTTACTTCAATGGTCATTTCCTCTGCGTGTTCAAGTGGAAGAAAATCGAATATCGCCTGCAAAGCTTTTTCCGGAAAGATGGATGGGGTGCCTCCGCCGAGATAGATGGTTCCGGGTGGCATGTCGATCTCGTTGTGCCGGAGATGGAATTCCCGTTTCAATGCTTCGGCATATCCCATCGGGTCAAATAGCTTGGGCGTTGAATAGAAATCGCAGTAAAAGCACTTTGAGTGACAGAATGGTATGTGGATGTAGATGCCGCTCATTGTGTTTATTCGCGTCCGCAGAGTGATTTGAACTGGCAGAAGCGGCAGTTGTGCTCGGCTGCCGTCTGTGTGAATTGAGTTTCCGGATCAAAGATCTCCGCGATCTTCCTGTAGAGTGCCTCAACGAATTCTTCTTTGAATTCATGGTAGTCACTGATTGGGCTGCGGTTTATTCTCAGAGGCTCAACTCCTTTTGCCGTTATATCGAGTATCTTGTAGATCAGCGGTTGTATAGGTTCGTCGGTTCCATGGAATGTATTGTAGGCGTGGCAATACATCATCAACTGCATTATCGCCTTGGGTCTGTCGCTTAGATTGGTATTGAAAAATGAATCGACAGATGACGCCGACATCTTGTCGCCCCCCGTTTTGTAGTCAATGAATCGCAACTGGCCGTTCACGCGGTCAATCCGGTCAATGAACATGCGCAGGTTGATTGTGAGATCATCATTGATTTTCAATGGTTGGTGCTCCTCTTTTTCCGCGCTCACAAACGTGAAGGGGCATAGCTCCATATCAACTTTCAACATAGCCTTCAGTGCCGCGTGGATCACTTTGCCTATGACGAGGGTCTCGCCCAGTAGCGGTTGCAGGGCATTTTCTCCATCGAGTTTGTTGAACACGCTGTTGATCTCCCGTGTTATCATCCGTTCCAAGGCTGTATCTCCGGTTTTCAGATACTGTCCGAGCATATCCGAGGTTATTTCCACTGGTCTGTCGGGTGTCGGTTGGAATGATTGATATAGCTTCTGTGCCACATTATGCACTATCGTACCGTAGGTCGATGCGTCCATGTAGTCGGTGATCTCGTCATCGGCTCGGTAGCCTTCCACGTATTGCAGGTAGAAGTTCAGGGAGCAGCCTATATAGGTGTTTATGGCCGAGGCTGATAGATTTTGTGGGCCTCCTTCGCGGAACTTGTCAAGCAATTTCAGAATCCGGTCATCCTTGGCCACGCTGATCGGCTCCGGCGTAAAGCGTTGGGCATTGTAGATCTTCAGTTCGTGTTTAAGGTTTTTTTCGCCGAAGAAATAGAGAAGTTGCGACAGATAACGTGACATTTCACTGCTCTTGCTGCCTCCAACGGTTCTTGCATCATAGATCAGCGTGACATTCTCCGCGCGTGAGATCAAGCGGTAGAAATAGTATGCGAATATGCTCTCCTGAAAGTCGATCGTGGCCATGCCGAATCCATAGCGGAGCGCGTCAGGGATAAAAGATCGGGAGTAGTGGCGTTGAGGAAACACGCGTTCGTTCATCGAGAGCATGATTATGTTCTTGAAGTCGAGTGCGCGAGTCTCGAGCACACCCATTATCTGGAGGCCGTGGAGCGGTTCGCCGATGAACCGCACTGTATCTGAATTGATGGCGCGTTCAACCAGCCGGAAGAAGGAGCTGTCGTTCATTGTTATGCCGAATCGTCGGGCCGCGTCAAAAAGTTCATCGGCAGCCATACGGTAGGACTCAACAAAATGCAGTTGCATTTTATCATCGGCAGCGACGCTTTGTTCGAGAAAATCACACAGACGGGAGATATATTCATGTACCTCTTCCTGATTCGATCCGTCGGTTTGAGCCGAGAAAATCGGAGCGAGTGATGGAATTGTGTTATGTATTAACGTTGCCGGAATAGTGAAAAGTCGTTTTCGTCTGATCTCTGATTCCAGTGTGCGGCATCCGTCGGGATCAATGGATCTGATGGCTGTGGCCGATAGCAGTGTTTTTACGTCCTCATAGAAATATATGCGTTCGCCTCCACGCATTCTTGAACGAAGCTGTAGACTGATTATGTTGCGTATGAGTGATGACATCGGACTCAGGCGCATCGGAAATCCCATGGTGACGTTGATCGTGCCGATTGATTCCGGCACAGAATGTATCATCGGTATGAAAAGCGATTCATCGGGCAGGACTATCGCTGTGTCAATGGCGTTTTCAACATCTGCCACTGCTCCTTCTGATACCCATTGCTGCAATTGCTCTCCTGCGGCTTTGACTTGACCTATGTTGGACGGGACGCCGATTATACGGATCGACGGCATTGTACGGATCTGTTCTTCCGGCAGTGTGTGGAGCGAAGGGAATTCACGGATATTCCGTTTCATGAATCTTGCTGCCCGGCTGTCGTCTATCTCAAATGCCGGCGAATTCATATCCCAATAGAAGTCGGCCATTCCCATGGCATGGAGTCGGGAGAAGATGCGGATCTCGGATGTTGACAGTACATTGAATCCAACGAAAATATATCGTGAATACTGGAGCTGGAAGTCTGATTCCGGCGAAAGCATGTCGCATGCATTCCTATATAGCATGCCCGATGTGGCAAGCCCGTTTTCTGTCAGTCGTTTCCTGTATGCGTGATATAATGGCTGGAGAACAGCCCAGAGTTTTACAAATTTATCATGTCCGCTGGAATTGCCTTTCTTGTCGAGATGGTTCCAGAAGCGGTCTATTGAATCGGCTGTGCGGTCTTCTCCCCAATAACGGCGGATAACGTCGAGCTGTTCCGGTGTGAGATAATTTGCCGATATTTCACGGAGTCTCTTTATATTGACAAAAAGAGCGTCGGCATCAACGAGATAGCGGTCCACATCGTTGAAGTCGCTCACAAGCATCTCGCCCCAGAATGCAAACCGGTCAAAATCCACATCGACCTCCGGCAGGCGTCTGTATTCATCATAGAGAGTGAACAGTTGGTCATACCGGTTGGCTTCATTTAGAGTCGAGAATGATGCTGCGAAGTCAGTGATATTGGTGATCTGAGGCATGATGCCACCGCCAACTGCGTTTATCTCCTGTTGCAGATAGTGAGTGAAGAATGCTGCGCTTCTCTTGTTGGGAAACACAAAACAATAATCGGGGAGTGCCGGACATTCTTCCCGGGCATACACTTCCGCCACTTGTTGCAGGAATGGTTTCATTTTTTTATCAGCAGCATTATTGTTTTGATCGCCACATCGAAGTTGACAATCTTTCCGTTGGCATTTCCGGCTATATCTGTTTGAGCTCGGTTGAAGGTGGAGATTATTTTCTCAACATTGGCTTCATTGATGAAACGTGAGAATTTTGTTGAAAATTGTTCTTCAGTGCCCGTCATGTAGGTAAGTTCCGGGATATGGAAGTTGTAGATGAAATTCTCCCGGATCATTCTCATGGCATAATCATAGAATCTGATCTCACGTTCGCGACCTATGCCGGCCAGTTCGTCGGCCCAGTCCCGCAGGGCTTTGACGTTGCGTTGATAAGCCAGACGCATCAGCCTGACAAATAAATCGAAAAACTCGGCGGTTTCCTTAGTCTCATTCAAAGCTTGCATCGCACGCGTGGCGTTTCCCTCGGCAATATGGGCTATTGCCATGGCGTCTGCTTCTGAAATGTCGAAATTTGAGGTCAGATAATTGGCTATAGTGGCATCCGGCAGCCGTTTCAGTTCGATGCGTTGAACACGGGAATATATCGTGGGAAGTATTTCTCTGGGTTGGTCACTGACCATGATGAAGATTGTGTCGTCGTAGGGCTCTTCTATCATTTTCAGCATTTTGTTGGCGGCTTCCTCGTTCATTTTTTCAGGCAACCACCAGATGACAATCTTATAGCGTGACACGTGGCTCGTGAAGGCCAACCGGTGGAGCAGAGCGGAACTTTCGGTCACGTATGTCTGTGGCTGACCGTTTTTTTTGCCGAACGAGTTGGCCCATTGCTGGAAATCCATATAAAGCCTGTTGCCCAGGTATTCAACCCATTGATCACGGAAATCATCGGAAATAGGCGCACTGTTCATGCCGTCCAGCTTGACCACCGGAAACACGTACTGCACATCGATGTGATTCATTGACTGATGTAGCATGCAGGATTGGCATGTTCCGCACGGGTCTCCGTTGCTGTCGGGGTGATCGCATTGGATATATTGTGCAAAAGCTCTGGCGAGAGCCATCTTGCCTATGCCGGATGGCCCTTCAAGTAGAATCGCATGTGGCAACCTGTCGGTCTGAGCCATGCGGCGCATGCGTTCTTTGGCAGTGTCATGCCCTGGTATTTCGCTGAATTTCACTCTATTTTCCTTTTGGATTTTGTCAACAACAAATTTACCATTTTATCGGCATATTTCAAACAAGCGGCGGCGCATTTCTTTCTGGGGAAATGCGCCGCCGGTTATATAGTGAGATTATTAAGCTTTGTAGGCTTCGATCTGCGACGGGGTGAAGTTGGCGATGAAGTCAGCGTGTTTGTTGACTTCTGCCTGTGCCATCTTGTTATAGACTTCGGCTGATTTCACGAATGCATCGTTGCGGTTGGCATCAAGGATGAGCAGGTAGCTCATGATGATATTGCCGGCCATCTCGACCATGCGGCGAGCCATGAAATCGGTGTAGGTCTGATCTTTGGCCTCAAGGACAGAAGCTACAGCAGCTTCATATTTGGCGGTGAGGTCGATGAGCACGTTGCGCAGAGGCTGGAGTGATTCTTTGATCTCTGTAGCCTCGTACTCGCGGATAAGACCGAGGTATGTGCCGGTGGTCACGTGGCGGATTGCTGCGACAACCTGAAGCTGGGTAGTTCCTTCATAGATGGATGTGATACGGGCATCGCGGTAAACGCGTTCGCAGGCATAATCCTTCATGAAGCCGGAACCGCCATGGATCTGGATTGCATCGTAGGCATTCTGGTTGCAATATTCGCTGCCAAGACCTTTTGCAAGCGGAGTGCATGCATCGGCCAGTTTGGAGTAGGTTTTTGCTTCCTTACGCTCTTCCGGAGTCAGAGAGCGTTCTTTTGCGATGTCATCGTAGATCTTGTAGATATCAACAAAACGAGATGTCTCATATAGAAGTGCACGCGATGCGTCGAGCTTGGCTTTCATCACGGCGAGCATCTCATAGACAGCCGGGAATTCGATGATAGCTTTGCCGAACTGCTTACGTTCCTTGGCATAGTCGAGAGCTTCGCGGTAGGCACGTTCGCTGACGCCGACGCTCTGTGCGGCGATACCGAGACGGGCACCGTTCATAAGAGCCATCACATATTTGATAAGACCCAGACGGCGTGAGCCGCAGAGTTCCGCCTTTGCATTCTTGTAGGTAAGCTCGCAGGTAGGAGAGCCTTTGATACCCATCTTGTTCTCGATACGGCGAACGTTTACACCGCCGTCGCGTTTGTCGTAGATGAACATTGACAGACCGCGGCCATCCTTGGTGCCGTCCTCGGAACGAGCGAGAACCAGGTGGATGTCGCTGTCACCATTGGTGATGAAGCGCTTCACACCGTTCAGACGCCATGTGCCGTCGGGCTGCTCTGTAGCTTTGAGCATTACACTCTGGAGGTCGGAACCGGCATCCGGTTCGGTAAGGTCCATTGACATAGTCTCGCCCTGGCATACGCGAGGGATGAAACGCTGTTTCTGATCTTCGCTTGCGAACTCGTAGATGGTTTCTGCACAATCCTGCAATCCCCACAGGTTCTCGAAGCCTGTGTCGGCGCGGCTGACAATATCGGCTGCCATGATATAGGGGGTGATAGGGAAGTTTAGACCACCCAGACGACGGGGCATGGACATGCCCATCAGGCCGGCTTTGCGGCAGAGTTCGAGGTTTTCCTGTGTGCCGTCGGCATAGATCACGCGGTTGTTTTCAACACGCGGACCCTGATGGTCTACGCTTTCTGCATTTTCTGCGATCCTGCCACCGCAGATTTCGCCTACGATTTCAAGTACTTTGTCGTACGAATCCATGGCATCCTCGAAGTTGAGGGGAGCATAGTCGAATTTGTCGGCATCGGCAAAGTTGCGTTCTTTGAGTTCTACGATCTTCTGCATCAACGGATGGTTCAAGTGATGCTTCAGGTCGGGATTATCGTTATAAAAATTAGCCATGGCTTTCGTTTACTTGGAGTTCTTTTTATAATATTTAATGAGTTTGGGGATCACATCCTCAGCATTGCCGTTGATCACGAAGTCAGCGATAGTGTTGATCGGAGCGTCGGGATCGTTGTTGATTGAGATGATGATCGAGCTTTCCTGCATACCGGCGATGTGCTGGATCTGACCGGAGATACCGCAGGCAATGTAGAGTTTCGGACGAACTGTCACGCCGGTCTGACCGATCTGACGGTCGTGTTCGCAGAAGCCTGCGTCGACAGCTGCACGTGATGCGCCGACTTCGCCGCCAAGTGTTTCTGCAAGCTTGAACAGCAGGTCGAAATTCTCTTTCGAGCCCATACCGTAGCCACCGGCAACGATGATGGGTGAGTTCTTGATGTTTACTTTCGATTTCTCGATGTGACGGTCAATGATTTCAACAACAAAATCAGCATCTGACACATATTTTGTCGCGTCAAGGTTGATCACTTCGCCCTTGTGGTTTTCGTCGAATACCTCTTTCTTCATGACGCCTTCACGCACGGTTGCCATCTGTGGACGGCAGTCGGGGTTGACGATCGTGGCAACGATGTTTCCGCCAAATGCCGGACGGATCTGATAAAGCAGGTTTTCGTATTCTTTTCCTGATTTCGGATCTTTGTGGGGACCGATCTCAAGCGAAGTGCAGTCGGCGGTCAGACCGCTGTGGAGGCACGATGATACGCGTGGACCGAGGTCACGGCCAATGCATGTGGCGCCCATGAGGCATACTTGCGGTTTGATCTCACGGAACAGATTGATCAACACTGCGGCATGGGGATTTGAGGTGTAGGGGTAGAGACGTTTGTCTTCCACTTTATAAACAACGTCGGTGCCATAGGGGAAAAGCTGGTTCTCAACACCGTCGAGATTGTCGCCAATCACCACGGCTTCCAGTTTCACACCGAGTTTAGTTGCGAGTTCACGGCCTTTGGTGAGAAGCTCAAGGCTGACGTCGGCAACTTTGCCGTCCTCAAACTCGCAGTAGACTATCAAGTTATTCTGGTCTGTCATAATTTCTGAGTTGATTATTGTTAACCGATGGTGTGGTTGGTGATGAGTTCTTTGATCAGTTCTTCGATCTGCTCGTCGTTGTTGTCAATGCAACGTGATTCTTTTGCTGTGAACACAACGTTTTCGATCGCTTTCACTTTTGTGGGCGATCCGGCAAGACCGATCTGTTCGGGATCTGCCTCAACAAATGCTGCGCTCCATTCTGCAATGTTGAGATAGGGACGCTTGTCGAGCAGTGCCTGCATCTCTTCCGAAAGTTTTGCTTTCTCAGAGGTGGACGCCGCATATTTGTATTTTTGCAGGAGCATGGCGTTGCGCGGACGGCATTCAGCGGCTGAGCCATTGACTGTGACTACGCAGGGGAGCGGAGCTTTCACGGTCTCGATGCCGTTTTCAAGGCGACGTTTAACAGTCACGAAACCATCTTTCAGATCGATGATCTCTTCTGCGTATGTCACCTGAGGTATGCCGAGCTTTTCTGCGATCTGGGGGCCAACCTGAGCGGTGTCACCGTCGATAGCCTGACGTCCGCCAAGGATAATGTCGTAGTTTCCGAATTTCTTTACTGCCTGTGCAAGAGAATAGGATGTTGCCAGGGTGTCGGCACCGCCAAGGGTACGGTCGGTCAGCACGATGCCGCCGTCGGCACCACGGAACATTGCTTCGCGGATCACCTCTGCTGCTCTGGGCAGACCCATTGTCAATAATGTAACAGTTGAACCGGGATTGGCCTCTTTCAGACGCAGAGCCTGTTCGAGTGCGTTCAGATCCTCGGGGTTGAAGATGGCCGGGAGTGCGGCGCGGTTGATCGTGCCGTCCTCTTTCATTGCATCTTTGCCCACGTTGCGAGTGTCCGGCACTTGCTTGGCGAGCACGATGATGTTGAGACTCATACTTTTTCTATTGTTTAAAATTAATGATCAGTTTTATACTTTTGACCTACAAAGATAAGAAAAATATGTGTAAGTCCTAAATTTTTTTTCAGTCAAATAGTTAACCTAAATAGTTAAGACTTGATTTCGTGTTACGGCATAGCGCGATCGCCGGGCTGGGATGGTCTTTGATGCCATCTTCCGGAGATTTTTCAGTAGCTTTCAAAAAAAAAGATCGGCCGCATCTTATGGATGCGGCCAATCTGTGGTATTTGTTGAGTTGTACTCTTATTCTTCGTACTTCTTCACGATTACGGTTGCGTTGTGGCCACCGAATCCGAAAGCGTTGGAAAGAGCGGCACGTACGGTGCGTTTCTGAGCCTTGTTGAAGGTGAAGTTAAGGTTATAGTCGATGTTTTCATCCTCATCGCCCTCTTCGTGGTTGATTGTGGGAGGTACGATATCTTCCTCAACGGCCTTGATGCTGAACATTGCCTCAAGAGCTCCGGTTGCACCGAGAAGGTGGCCGGTCATCGATTTTGTGGAGCTGATGTTGAGCTTATAGGCTGCGTCGCCGAAGAGTTCGACGATGGCTTTCACTTCTGATACGTCGCCAACGGGGGTTGATGTGCCATGCACATTGATGTAGTCGATATCCTCAGGCTTCATGCCGGCGTCGTCAAGAGCCATCTGCATGGAGAGTTTCGCTCCGAGTCCGTCGGGATGTGTGGCTGTCAGGTGATATGCGTCGGCCGACATGCCGCCGCCAACTACTTCTGCGTAGATCTTCGCGCCGCGTGCTTTTGCGTGTTCAAGCTCTTCAAGAACAAGAACTGCAGAGCCTTCGCCCATCACGAAGCCGTCGCGTGATTTGCTGAACGGACGTGATGCTGTTTCCGGGCTGTCGTTGCGTGTGGAAAGCGCGTGCATGGAGGTGAAACCACCTACACCTGCCGGGAAGATAGCTGCTTCTGCTCCACCGGTCACGAATGCGTCAGCTTTGCCAAGACGGATATAGTTGAATGCATCGATGATGGCATTGTTGGATGATGCGCATGCGGATACAACGCCATAGTTGGGGCCGTGATAGCCGTATTCCATGGAGATGTGGCCGGAGGCGATATCTGCGATCATCTTTGGAATAAAGAACGGGTTGTATTTCGGGCCGTTTTCTTTGTTGAGCGCATAATATCCGGCTTCTTCCTCAAATGTGTGAAGACCACCGATACCGGCTGCTACGATTACGCCGATGCGGTTGCGGTCAATGCCTTCGGTCTGCTCAAGACCGCTGTCCTCAACAGCCTGACGGGCTGCGACAAGTGCATATTGTGCATACAGGTCGAGCTGACGGAGCTTGCGACGGTCGGGAATCAACTCGGAAGCGTTGAAGTTTTTAACCTCGCAGGCAAATTGTGTCTTGAAAAGCGAGGCGTCGAAATGTGTGATAGGTCCTGCACCGCTTTTGCCGGCTTTAGCGGCTTCCCATGTTGTGGCAACATCGTTGCCAAGTGGGGTGATGGCACCAAGGCCTGTCACTACTACTCTTTTTAATTCCATTATATTATTTTGCGTAATAAACAAGTAAGTGAGGAGAGAAGAGGCAAGGGCTAATGAGCCGGATAGATCCGGATCTATTAAGCCTTAGCTGCTTCAATGAAAGCGATAGCGTCGCCTACAGTGGCAATGCCTTCTGCTTTATCATCGGGAATTGTGATGCCGAATTCTTTTTCGAACTCCATGATGAGCTCAACAGTGTCAAGGCTATCTGCGCCGAGATCGGTGGTGAAAGATGCTGTTTCGGTTACTTCATTTTCATCAACGCCGAGTTTGTCAACGATGATAGCTTTAACGCGGTTTGCAATTTCTGACATGATTTTTAATTTTTAATTAATAAATTACTTTTCGCGGTGCAAAGTAAACAATTATAATACAATTATTCAAATATTCGTCGAATAAAGTTTTGATCTGTTCACTTTTTTTCACTCTGACACGTTTTTGTTGTGCTGTTGTAAAACATTTGGAGGGGGTGTCACGTTACACTGCTATATATTATCTATCATTAAGGCATTTTTCATTATGAAAGCTAATTTTTTATCCGGTTTTGCACTGATGGCTGTTATGGCTGTGATGATGCCGGCATGTACCGGGAACGGAAAATCAGATGACTCGGCGAACGAGGAGGATTCTTTGATCGCATCTACCCCAATCGCTTTTGATATCAAGAGGGCCGACCGCAATTATCGGATTGTCGGAACCGGTATGGAGGGAGAGTATTATCTTACTGTCTCTGCCAATGTCCAATGGCCTGTACAGATCGGTTCTTATGATGTCAAGGCTCTGCAGGATACGCTGACCGCACGTCTGTTCCCGTCGCATCAATCCGGAGGTATAGATGATTCGATTCTGGACTATCTTGAGGATGTCGGGGTTTATCAGCTTGGTGGTAAGTCCGAGGTGGTGGATTCCGTCCCTACGGAGTCTCCGTATAACAATGTGTTTTATAATCTTGCCTCTGCTTCAATAGAAGAGGTGACGGAAACATTGATCACATTCAAGGTCTTTAATGCCCAATATATGGGTGGTGCGCATCCATTGTCTGTGGCCTATCCGTTTACTTATGATTTGCAGAGCGGTCAGGTGATCTCTATAGGAAATTTGTTTGAAAAGGGGAGTGATGAGGTTCTTTCCGCTGCTATTTCTGATCAGATTGCAGAGCAGCTTGGCATCTCTGCTGCCGAGTTGAAGCAGAATCTGCTTGTTGATTCGGTTCCGGTCAGTGAGAATGTGTATATCTCCGACGGCCAGATTGTGTTCCACTATAATCCATATGCGATTCTACCATATTCCTACGGAATGATGGATGTTTCCATATCCCCATACGTTATTCAGGAAATCCTGACACCGGATGCATGCAAATTGCTGACCGTTGAATGACAGTCCGATTCAATTCTATAGAAAAAGCAAAGGAGTCAAACCTAAAGGCATGACTCCTTTGCTTTTTTAAGAACGGATATTTCTTAATAGAATTTGCGGATTCCCATGATCTCGCGAGCCTCTTTAAGAGTGCGTGATGCACGTTCACGGGCTTCCTCTGCGCCTCTGCGGAGCACGCGGCCTATGTAGGCGTCGTCGTTGCGGATGTCGAGTATGCGTTCACGGATCGGCAGTGTGACTTTGAGGATATCTTCAGCCAATTGTTTTTTCAGATCGCCGTAGCGGATGGAGCAATCGGCATAAGCATCCTTGAAGTGTTGCACTACATCTGGCGCCGAAGTCAGTTCCATGAGGTCGAAAAGGTTTTGTACCGGCTGGCTGACGGGTGAATTGGGCTCTTTCGGACCTTCGTCGGTCACGGCACGCATCACTTTTTTGCGCAGGGTCTTTTCGTCGTCAATCAGGTACAGGCAGTTGCCTTCGCTCTTTCCCATCTTGCCGGATCCGTCAAGGCCGGGGACTTTTACCGGTTTGCCGCCAAAGTCAAAGTTTGCAGGTTCGGGGAACAGCTCCACGCCATAGAATGAGTTGAACCGGCGTGCAAACCGACGGGTTAGCTCAAGATGCTGTTCCTGGTCTTTGCCGACGGGAACTTTGTGGGCTTTCTGGATGAGGATGTCGACAGCCATGAGTGTCGGGTAGGTGAGAAGGCCGGCATTGACGCGTTTGTTGGTTTCGCTGCCGATAATCTCTTTTTCAATGTCGTCGCTGTCGCTTTTGATGCCAAGGGCTTTGCGCGCTTTGTCTTTGAATGAGGCGGTGCGCATGAGTTCTCCGATGCCCACGTGCATGTTGAGCAGAAGATATAGCTCGGACACTTCCGGGACATCACTCTGGACAAAGATTGTGGATTTCTCTGGATCAAGACCTGCGGCGAGATATTCAGTCACGATGTTCTTGACATTGACATGAAGTTCGTCGGCCGAAGGATTTGTGGTCAGTGCATGAAGGTCGGCGATGAAGAAAAGATTGTCATATTTTTCATCGCCCTGCATCCTGACGAATTTCGACAATGCTCCGTAATAGTTGCCGAGGTGAAGATTTCCGGTGGCGCGGATGCCGCTCAGTACGATTTCTTTATTTGTCATAGTTCTATATGTGGTTTTTTGTTATTTAAAATCGATAGCCCACTGTTCCGTGGAAATATTGGTTATGGATCGATGGGTTGATTATGCCTGTTGCGCGAGATGCGTTTTTGATGCCGATCTGATATTGCACACCGACCACGAGATGTGGCCCGAAATTCATGAATGTGGCCAGGTGGAGGCCTATGTCGCCACGGTTAAAGCCGTTTATGAACGATTCTCTTGAATGAAAATAGTCGGTCTTTACATTCTCAAGCTGAGGCACGAGTTCATCCATGGCGTTGATCTCGGCGCGGTAGATGCGCTGTTTCTGTGTTCCTGCAAATCCGTATGCATAATAGAATCCGGCGTCGACTGACCATCTTACGGATTCGGCCACGTTGAATCTGAAGCTCATGAACACCGGGATATTGGCATAGTAATATTGGTTGTCGATAAATATCGCGCTCATACTGGCCCGGTCTGTGCCGAGAACAGCCATGTCGATATTGTAGTTGTTGAGCGTTACGTCGAGAGCGGTTCCGAATCCGAGGTATTCGCGTAAACCGAACACCGCACGGAATCCAACACCGAAAGATCCGCCCATATTGACGTTGAGATTTTGTATCTGCGGAAATTTTGATTTGTAGTTCTGGATCACGCTGCTTGTGCCGGCTATGGCATGGACGTCGACTTCAAGCATTCGTTTTGCCGGGGAATAGTCGACAAAATCAGCGCTGAATGCCGGTAAAATACTTGTTATTAGTGCTATTGTCAGCACTATTGTTCGGTTGAGTATTCGGGTCATGGTCTGTTCGGACAGCTTTTGTTGATAAACTGCGCTCAAAGTTAGTGAAAATTATTGAATAATTATTTTGTACTACGACCTTGTTGGCGTATCTTTGTGGAAAGATAATCCTATCGCAATGCAAGTCAATACCAAAAGTCTGTGGGTGACATCCCGTGATTATGTTATGATTGCCTTTGGCATAACGCTGTTTGCCTTTGGTTTCTCCGCTTTTATTTTTCAGGAGGGAGTCGTTATCGGTGGTGTTTCCGGTCTCGGTACCATGGTCTATTTCCTTAGTAAGAATTGGTTGGGATATGGTATCCCTGTTGCGATCTCCCAGTATGTCATAAACCTTATTTTGTTGGCGCTTGCTTACAAAGTGGTCGGTAAGCAGTTTGTGCTGCGGACTATCTATGGAACAACCATCATATCGCTTACGATCGGTGTGCTGACTCCGCTTTTCGATGGGCCGCTTGTTGAGGGACAGCCGTTCATGAATGTGATAATAGGGGCGTTGATGTGTGGTGTTGGACTTGGGATCTCATTTGTTCATAATGGGTCGACGGGCGGCACGGATATTGTGGCCGCAATGGTTTCGAAGCGTTCCAATGTCAGTATCGGACGCACTATGCTTTATGTCGACATGTGTATAATTTCGTCATCCTATTTTGTTGTCCACAAGGTCGATACTGTTGTATATGGTTTCGTAGTACTTGTTATTACGGCATATATGATTGATATGGTGATCAACACCAATCGTCAGGCGGTTCAGTTCACCATCTTCTCACCCCACTGGGAAGAGATTGCTACGGCAATAAACAACGAGGCCAAGCGTGGATGTACGGTGATAAACGGCATGGGATGGTATTCAAAGCAGGAAGTTAAGGTGCTGATGGTGATGTGCCGCAAGATTGAATCGGTCACTATTTTCAGAATTATAAAGAGCATTGACGAGGATGCGTTTATCACGCAGGCCAATGTCAATGGTGTATATGGAAAGGGCTTTGATGCCATGAAGCTGAAAGTCAGTCATCGTCATGCGGAATCTGATGCGGTGGCGTTGGCTGATGAGGCGAGCGAGCTGGCCAATAAGGCAGAGATACTTGCCGAGGAAAGTGAGGCTATCTCCATTGACAAAAAAACGTCTGGCAAAAATGGCTGATAACTATCTTGAGCGTCGGATGGAGGACTATCGGAGCGGTAAACTATCGACAGTCAGGATGACATCTGCAACAGTTAAACGGCCTTCAATGGCCTTGCGTGCGTTTGTTGCCGGAGGAGAGACAGAAGCCGGTCAACATTGTGTCCGTGAACTCAGGGCGCATGGCTGGCGTGTGGCGTTCACTGATCCGGATTTGAAATCTGGAAGAATTTTTGCGCAGTTAACCGGTTCGCAGCATCACCCTATAGATCCCTCTGATGCTTCTATGCTTCAGCGTTCTCTTGTGAAAGTGACGGAATGTTGGGGCGCGGTGGATATCCTTTTTGATTGTACGTCAAATGGCGTTGACCGCAATTCTCTGCCGGAGATCCCTGTTATCAGAACAATTTCTTGAGTGATCCTTGCCATTGCCCTTTGTTACGTGTGGCTTTGCCGTACGCAACGGCATGACGGGGGCAGATATGATAGCATCCGAGACAGAGAATGCAGTTCTTTCCCCACTCGGGCTTGTCGTTTCTTTCCAGACGGATATTTTTCATTGGACACACGGCAACGCATTTTCCACAGCTTATGCATTTATCGGTGCCCGTGAAAGGTTTTGGCGATGTAAGGAGTTTCATGAATAAAGGATATATCAGATAACTCTTGATCCATGCGAAATGCCCTTTCACAATGTCGTCAATCTTTGATGAACATTTTATGGCGTGTGCGATTCTTGCAACCCTTTCCGGCATCCTGTCGAGTTTTGTCTGAGCGAGGATATCGGAATCTGTATTGAATCCCGGAAGCAGAACGTAGGTGTTGGGCATCTCGACGCTGTGTGCTGCGACAGCTTTCCATCCGCGGCGTCGCAGCTCTTTCCGCCATCTTTTATGGGTGAGTCCGCAATCATCGCCGCATGTTGCCACAAGAAAGTGATTTGCTTTGTCGGCTCCGTCAATTGAGACCTGTTTTATGAATGATGCCATCTTTTTCGGCATGCCCCAACTGTGGACAGGCATCACCCAGATGATTCTGTCCTTGTCGGGAGCCGGATATGTTTTTGGATTTGCAAGGTCTATCCTCTCGGTTTTATCACCGAGAATCCCGGAAAGCTTATCCGCTACGGCTGCACTGTTGCCTGTGCCTGAAAACCAAAGTATCATCGGATGGTTACCTGTGTTGCGCCAAACCCATATTCGCGGAAGGATGCGTCCTGCACGTCATGTCCTTTGTAACGGTGGTTGAGCTCTTTCATTATGGCATTGCGGAGAACGCCCTCTCCTTTTCCGTGTATAAACACTATTTTTTGTCCTTTGTTGCGCAGATTCTCATCCATTACCCGGGCAAATTCATCAACCTGTAGATTGAGCATGTCGGCGTTTGAGAGTCCGTTGATATTGTCAACAAGCTCACCGATGTGAAGATCCACAACAAGAATATCGCCGCGCCGTTCGTTTTTCGGCGCTTTCTTCACAATTCTTTTCTTCACTCTACGGTCGGCCTTGATCTTTGAACGCATGGCATCCTCCAGTGTTGTTGCATTGAGGGGTTTGGCTTTGAACGGTTTGTCGTCCTTGACAAGTTCAAAGGCAAGCACAGGGCTCTCAAAGTATATGTTGTCACGGAAGCAGTGGAGCTTCGCAAACTTTGTGGTGTCAATTGATAGCTCAACCGGTTCGGGCTTCTTCAGATCGTATGGACGGTCTTTTTTGAATGGTGCATATTGAAATGAGATCTTATCCATATCCGGAAGATCGCTTGGCATTATCTCGCCCAGAAAGAGCTGGATATTAGGCTCGACTATTCCGGCATAACGGCATCTCCATTGCTGATCCTCTTTTGACCGGCTGGAGTAGACAAAGTAAAGGAAATAATTTGAATCGTTGACAAGATATGTATCAAATGTTGTTGCGGAGAGTTGCTTCAGGTTTTTAGGTTCAAAAGCGAGGACGATATTGAGTTTTTCTCCCTCTGGAGTCTCTTCTATCGGCAGTTCTTCCTCAACCGGTTTGGAGATGAGTGTGGGGGATACTTCTTTTTCAAATACCGGCTCCTGTTTGGGGCCTACAGCCGGCTTCGACTCTTTTGATGCCGGGGCTGCTGAGGCTTGACCTACAACGACACACTCCCGTATCAGTACCGGAGTCTCAAATCCATCTTCGTCCTCAACGAAAGCCAGATTATCTTTTATCTTAACAACGCGTCCGCCTCCGACTGTGTTGAGAAAACGGACTATATCACCTATCTTTACCATATTGTATTTTTTTGTCTTGAAAATATTTTAAAATTTCTGACCACAAAGTTATGGAGCTTTGTGGTCAGATTTCTTTTAAAACGCGGTAGATTGTTTATTTGTTGTCGATCTCTTTCAGAAGGGCGTCAACGGCTGCTTTCAGCTGTTGATCCTCGCCTGTGACAACCACCGCCGGATCGTTGGCTACACGGATGTCCGGTTCGAGCTGGGTATTTTCAAGGTAGTTACCTTCGGCAGTGCGGAATCCTGTCACTGGTATGCCGAACACTAACGATGGATCTTGAAGTCTAACCCAGTTCACGCTGCTCATAGTGCCGGGGACAGGCATGCCGACCAGTTTGCCAAGTCCGAGATGGCTGTAGACCCAGGGCGTGCCATGTGCGTTGCTGTAATTGGCTTCGCCTATGATCATGATGCTCGGTTTGTTCCAGCGGCGTGATGGCATCTGGGATGTTGTCTGGCCATGGACTTCCTGCGTTAGATATGCCTTTCCGCTGAAAAGCACTTCGATGTCCTCATGCAGCCGTCCACCGCCGTTCCAACGTGTATCGACAACGATTCCCTCTTTATTGACATATTTACCGAGCATGTCGGCATATATCTTGCGGAAACTCTCGTCGTCCATCGATTGTATGTGAACGTAGCCAAGCCGGCCATTGGAGAGGCGTTCCACGTCGGCCTGACGTTGGCGCACCCAACGCTGGTACAGCAGATCGTTCATTACGCCGGAACTGATCGGGAGTACAACCTCTTCACCGACGCTTCCATCCGCATTTTTAAAGCTTACGAGTGTTTTTTTGTTGCGTTTACCATTAAGCAATGTGAATGGGTCGGTATCTTTTGTTAATTCCTGACCATTGATCTTTGTGATTATTGCTCCTGCCTTAAGTGTGGAGGTCGCTTTATCAAACGGGCCTTTTGCAACAACTTCGTCTACTTTTAGTCCCGGGCCGGCGTAAGTCATGTCAAACAGCAGTCCGAGTGATGCAGTGGGATCGTCGGCCGATGGTCCATAATAGCGACCGCCGGTGTGCGACACGTTCAGTTCCCCGAGAAGTTCGCTGAGCAGTTCGGCGTAGTCATAGTTATTGTTGATGTGGGGGAGGAATTTGCGGTAGGCCTCGTACATGTTGTCCCAGTCGCAACCATTCATGTCTTTACGGAAGAAACGTTCACGCTCTTCGTTGTGCACGAATTGCAGCATGAATTCGCGTTCAGCAGCTGCGTCCAGTTCCATTTCGCCTGAGATGGATACGGATTTCATCTTGCCACTCTTGGGATCGTACTTCTTTACTTGGGATCCAAGGAGATAGATGTTTCCGTCGGAATCCATTGTCATGCCCATTCCACGTCCGTTGAGCTTGTTGGCTATCTTTGCGTCCCGTTCGCGCAGGTCAATTTCCCAAAGATCATAACCATCCTCAAAGCTCGACAGATAGTAGAGCTTCTGGCCATCTTTCGACAGGATAGCATCGGAAATGTCGGAAGAGTTGGGGGTCAGACGGACTGTGCGGTCGGCCAAATCGGTCAGGTCGATTTCTATGGCTTTTTCATCGTCATTATTTTCAGCCTGATCCTTGTCTGCGTCTTTTCCTTTTTTATTTTTCTTGGATTTTGTTTTTTCGTCCGAAGTCTCCTTGTCTGCTTTTTTCTTTGATGATTTCTCAACCTCTTTCAGCAAAGCATAATCCTCTTTGCTTAGGCGATATTTATCGTATGAGTCTTTGTTGAGGAAAGTGATCATCACGTCGTATTGAGATCCCCATGAAGCATGGTTCCGCATTCCATAGCGTTCCGAAAGGAAGAGCAGGGCATTGCCGTCCATCACCCATCTGGGGCTTTCATCAAAGTAGCCCGTCTCGGTCACTTTTGTAAGTTCACCGGTGGCCACGTTTATAATGGCAATGTCGCCGTATGGATCATGTTCGGGTTGGATGTAGTTGATTGCTATCCATTTACTGTCGGGCGACCAATTGGCTAAGAATCCTTTTGAACGGTGGGAATACGTGGCTCCGTCAGTGAGCTGTCTCACTTTCTTCGTTTTCAGATCCATCACCATCAGTTTGTTTCTGTCCTCAATAAAGGCCATCTGTGATCCATCGGGCGAGATTACCGGCATGGTTCGGTCGATGCCGTCATTGGGGAACATGGCTTTTTCTTCAACAAGAGTGGCGTTGGAGAAGTTGGGGTCTTCCTGACGGGCTATCACAGCTTTGTAGATGTTGTATTTGCCATCGCGTGCTGAGGTGTAGTATAGCTCGCGTTCATTTTTCCCCCAGGTTATATCTGATTCAGCCTCGGGTGTGAATGTGATCTGTTTGATGGATGGATATTCTGTAGATGTGACGAACACCTCTCCGCGACGGATAAATGCTACTTGCTTTCCGTCTTTTGAGATGGCGGCATCGTCGGCATTGCTGACGCGGAGATGGGTGGGTTGCTCAACATCGTCGGTTACAATGTCGATAGCAACTTTTACCGGAGATTTTGCACCTTTAGGCAGAATGTAGATCTCTCCGTCGTAAGTGAATGCGAGTGTGCCGTTCGATCCTTGCGAGAGGAATCGAACCGGATGGGTTTTGAAGTCTGTTACTTGTGTGAGCTTGCCGGGGGCGTTGATATCCATTGAGTAGACATTCATTGAGCCTCCGTCGCGTTCACTCAGGAAGTATATGGTTTTTCCGTCTGTTCCTACAACAGGGTCGAGATCCTCGCCACCGCGGTTGGTCAGATTGGTATGTCGCCCTGAAGCCGCATCATAACGCCAGATGTCGCGTGTCACGGACGAGGTGTGGTGCTTTCGCAGTGCATCCTCAAACCCCTTGATATCTTCGTAGACAAATGATTTTCCATCCGGCAGATAGCTGATCTTGAGGGCCGGTGTGGCAAGAACCTGGGTGGGTCTTCCGCCATCGACCGGTACTTGATATAGCTCTCGCATCACGGAGGTGGGGAACATGGCGCTTGTGGCAGGATCCTGGATTGAGGCGCTGTAGACAACGAATTTGCCGTCGGGAGTGAAACCCTCCGGATATTCAGCTGCGGAGTTGAAGGTCAGACGTGTTGCTGCGCCGCCATCTGAAGGCATTACGAACACGTCGCGTCCGCCATTGCGGTCGCTGGCAAAAGCTATTTTCTTACCGTCGGGCGACCACACGGGATCGCTTTCGTATGATGGCATGGATGTGAGCCTTACTGCATGACCGCCATTAGCCGATACTTTGTATATGTCGCCTTTGTATGTGAATGCTATTTCGTTGCCGTCGGGGGAGATCTTGACATCTCTCATCCATAACGGGGTGGCCGCTGATGCAGCCATCGCGAATGCTGCGAGCGCAATCGCTGTAGTTGTTCTTCGTTTCATCCTCTGGAAATGATTAGGTTTATTTCTCTTGCAAATTTAATGTTTTTAATCCCATTTTGCAACCCTTCTTTTGCTTTAGGGTGCATAAACTTGGCCTTTTATTATCGCCTAATGCAAAAAAAACACTATTTTTGCATTCTGTAAAATCGAAATTTAAATTAAAGCATTCATATATAAAGGTATGTTTAGAACAAATACATGCGGAGAACTCCGTCTTAGCGACGCCGGCCGCGAGGTTACTTTGGCCGGTTGGGTGCAGCGTAGCCGTAAAATGGGCGGCATGACGTTTGTTGATGTGCGTGACCGTTATGGCATCACTCAGATCGTTTTTGATACGGACAATGCTGAATTGCATGAGGCTGCCAATAAGCTTGGTCGTGAATATGTGGTTCAGGTGACCGGTCGTGTTGCTGAACGCTCCAATAAGAACCACAATATCCCTACCGGCGATATTGAGATTATCGCAACTGGATTGAAGGTGCTTAACAAGAGCGACGTTCCTCCATTCACCATAGAGGACGATACTGACGGTGGCGACGATCTACGCATGAAATACCGTTATCTGGATCTGCGCCGCTCATGCGTGCGTGGCAATCTGGAGTTGCGCCACCGTATGGCGTTTGAGATCCGTCGTTATCTCGATTCCAAAGGCTTCCTCGAGGTTGAGACTCCGGTGCTTATCAAATCTACTCCGGAGGGTGCGCGTGACTTCGTTGTGCCTTCGCGCATGAATCCCGGTGAGTTCTATGCTCTGCCGCAGTCTCCGCAGACTTTCAAACAGCTCCTTATGGTCAGTGGATTCGACCGTTATTTCCAGATCGTGAAATGTTTCCGCGATGAGGATTTGCGCGCCGACCGTCAGCCTGAGTTCACCCAGATAGACTGCGAGATGTCTTTTGTTGAACAAGAGGACGTTCTTCAGATGTTTGAAGGTCTGGTAAAGCATATTTTCAAATATGTGAAAGATATTGATTTCAAAGATCCGTTCCCACGGATGACATGGGCGGATGCGATGCGTCTATATGGTAGCGATAAGCCCGATACCCGTTTCGGAATGACTTTCGTGGAATTGAAGGATCTGACTGAAAATTCCGGCTTCGCAGTTATGGATTCGGCTCCTTACGTGGGTGCGATTGTAGCGACAGGTTGTGCCGACTACACCCGTAAGCAACTCGATCAGTTGACTGATTTCGTAAAGCGTCCGCAGGTTGGTGCTAAAGGTATGATGTGGGTGAAGTATGAGGCTGATGGTTCAATCAAGAGCTCGGTTGGCAAGTTCTTCACTGACGATCAGATCCGCACATGGCTCGAACGTGGCGATGCCAAACCGGGTGACCTCATGCTGATCCTTGCCGGCGAGACTATGAAGACACGCAAGCAGCTTTGCGAACTTCGTCTTGAAATGGGTTCTCGTCTTGGATTGCGTGATCCTCAGAAATTCTCCTGTCTGTGGGTGATCGACTTCCCGTTGTTTGAATGGGACGAGGAAACGCAGCGCTATTACGCTATGCACCATCCTTTCACATCGCCCAACCCCGATGATATCGCTCTCCTTGATACAGATACCGGTGCTGTGCGTGCAACGGCCTACGATATGGTTGTCAATGGAAATGAGCTCGGTGGCGGTTCAATCCGTATCCATGATGCTGAGCTTCAGGACAAGATGTTCCGTCTGCTCGGCCTTTCGGAAGAGGATGCCCAGTATAAGTTCGGCTTCCTGATGAATGCCTTTAAATACGGTGCACCGCCTCACGGAGGTCTTGCTTTCGGCTTCGACCGTTTTGTCTCGATTCTTGCCGGCCTCGACTCTATCCGTGATGTGATAGCATTCCCGAAAAATAATTCAGGGCGAGATATGATGATCGACGCTCCGTCACAGATCGACGATTCTCAGCTCGATGAATTGTGCATCCGTGTGGAAATCCCGGAGAAGGAGTCATAAATATTCGGTGTCCTGATGAAAGTTTCGGATATAATATCGGCTCTTGAAACTGTTGCCCCCTTGTCGCTTCAGGAGGACTACGACAATTGCGGACTTCTTGTTGGCGACCCCGACATGGAATGCACCGGAGCGTTGTTGACGGTCGATGTCACTCCTGAGATTGCGCGCGAGGCGATCGACAGTGGCCTTAATCTGATTGTTGCCCACCACCCTTTGATTTTCCGTGGACTGAAACGTCTTGGAGGATCGACTTTGGTGGAGCAGTCAGTCATCATGGCTGTCAAGGCGGATATTGCTATCTATGCGTGCCACACATGCCTTGATAATGCTCCCGGTGGAGTTTCATTCCGGATGGCATCGATGCTCGGTCTGGATGAAGTGTCTGCGCTTGATCCCGATTCCGGTTCCGGAGCTGTCGGGATTCTTGCTCAGTCAATGTCGGCCGATGAGTTGGTGGATGTGGTCAAGGCCACGTTCGGTTCTCCGGTTGCAAGATGTTCCGGTTACCCCATGGACGAGCGGATAACGCGTGTGGCCATGTGTGGTGGTTCCGGAGCATTCCTGATAGGAAGAGCACTGGATGCCGGGGCACAGGCTTTCATCACATCCGACACAAAATATCATGACTTTGTCGACTACGCCGGACGCATTCTGATAATAGATATAGGCCATCATGAGAGTGAAAACTGCACTAAAGATATTTTTTATCATGTAATTAAAGAAAAATTTCCTATCTTTGCAGTCCGGTATGCCAAATCCGATATAAATCCGATAAAATATTTGTAAGCAAAATATGGCTACAACTGATAAAAACAAAGCCGAACAGCCCCTGACCGTAGAGTCAAGGCTCAAATCCCTTTACGAACTCCAGACGATCCTGTCGCAGATCGACCGTATCAAAACCGTTCGCGGTGAGTTGCCTCTTGAAGTGCGAGATCTTGAAGACCACATCGAAGGTCTCAATACCCGTATCGGTAACTTCCGTCAGGAGATCGAGGAACTCCGTAAAAAGACAGTCATTGAAAAGGAGAAGATCAACGAGTCGCAGGCTAAGATCGCTACTTACAAGACCCAGCTCGACAATGTGCGAAACAACCGCGAATTCGACCTCTTGTCAAAAGAAATTGAATTCCAGACTCTGGAGATCGAACTTTGCGAGAAGCATATCAATGAATATGCACGTGTGATCGATGCCAAGACTGCCGACATTGCAGCAACAGAGGAATCTCTCGCCGATCAGCAGCATATCCTGACGGAGAAACGTGCGGAATTGGAAGAGATCGTATCAGAGACCAAGCAGGATGAAGAACGTCTCCGCGAACAGGCCAAGGCTCTTGAACCTCAGGTTGACGCACGCACACTTGCAGCTTTCAAGCGTATCCGCAAGAATGCTCGCAATGGTCTCGGCATTGTCTACATCCAGAGAAATGCCTGTGGTGGTTGCTTCAACCGCATTCCGCCGCAGAAGCAGATGGAAATCAAGATGCACAAGAAAATCATCGTTTGCGAATATTGTGGACGTATCATGATCGATCCCGAACTTGCCGGTGTTGATCAGGATGCCAACGCATGATCAGCGTAGATTGATAGAACATATATAATTCCGCTTTACGGAGCGGAATTTAATGCGGCAGTAGCTCAGTTGGTAGAGCATCAGCTTCCCAAGCTGAGGGTCGCGGGTTCGAGCCCCGTTTGCCGCTCAGAATATAAAGCACTCAGAATGAGAAGATTAAAGCATCGATTCTGAGTGGCTTTTTTTGTTTGTTATCCAAATTTAAGCATCTTTTTGGCTCCAATAATGCTCAAAAACGCGCAATAATCGATAATTTTGCTCAAAATGTTTCACTTATGTTTCACTTAAAAAGTAAAACAACGTGGAATAAATGAAGACAAAATTTAACACTGCAAAACTAAGTTTAACACTATATTTTCATGTAAATTCGTTGTTCGAGCCAACAAAATCAACTCATTGCACTTGGTTTTTCCATATGATAAACGCTAATATGATACACCGACAATCAGTGGTTCTACCTTTTCTAATTAGGGAAACAATTCAATACTTGATGAAATGTTGATTTACAACGAATGTTGAAACAAAATAAATCTGAAAATGAAAACTAAAGTCTTTTTAGCAATGGCACTAATGGTAGCCATTATAGCAGTTGCGTTCGCGCAAGATGAGAAAGAAGATGTTGCAAAACTTCCGAATGACGTGAGTGAATGGGAGATTCAGGCAGAACAAGGAGATACTGTCGCTCTTCACAAGCTATTAAGATATTTAAATGATAATTCAGATTATGTAGTCTGTGTTGAGGTTGTTCAGGTAGTATCTGCCGATGGCGAGGATATTACAGATGAAGCATCTAACAACAACACAACTGAATACGATGAAGAGTTCGCTGATCTTTGCTCGGAGCGTTTGGAATATTGGTTAGCAAAAGGGTTGGCAGTAAATGACCCTGTCGCAATCAGCATCAAAGGACAAAGGGATTACTTTTATGATGAAGAAAGTTCTATAGAAAGCCTTGTCAAAGCTGTGGAAGTCGGTGATAACCAAGCTGCTCTATTCTGTGGATCAGCCTGCTTCAACCAGGGTCGATATGCGGAAGCGGTAAAATATCTTACGATGGCCTATGACGCAGGTATCCCGAGCGCAGGCTGGCATCTTGCGATGTGTTATTCCGAAGGATTGGGAGTAGAGAAGGATAATTCCAAAGCCATAGAGTTTCTACGCCACTCAGCCATGATGGATTATCCGGAAGCCGTCCTTGAAATGAAACGTATTGAGCCAAGCAACCCTGTATGGAAGCACAAAGCAGATAGTATTGAAATCGATTTTACTGACTTTCCAATTATTGAGGATTAATAGAAATAGTGGTATAGAGAATATTCTCCGCCACAGTCAAAATTTGAACTTACATTTTTCATCCGCAAATGGTGATATGCCACTTGTAAATGTCACAGCAATGGTGTCCTCCACAAAAGGACACCATTGCTGTTTCTGATAGACCGAATGTAGGTCAGAGACCGAGGATCTCTTTGATGACGGGGATGGAGGCTTGGCTGGTCTGGTCGGGACGGACGGGGACAACTGTGGCAAACTGCTGGTTGAGCCAGTAGTTGTCGGTGTTGATATTGTCGGGATCGTCGTCGATGAATTGTCCAGATAGCCAATAATGTGTGCGTCCATGGGGATCAACCATCGGGGTGTATTCCTCGGTCCAGTGACCATAAGATGCTTCCGTGACTTTAATTCCTTTCGGGGTGCATCGGGCCGGGATGTTTACGTTGAGACACACGTCGTTGGGCAAATCCTTTTTCAAAACGTCGCCCACAATCTTGCGGATCACGGCTCCACATTCTGAAAAGTCAGCTTTCCATGAATGATGGAGCAGCGAGAAGCCTATCGACGGAATACCGGCCATACATCCTTCAAGTACGGCTCCCATCGTGCCTGAGTATATCAGATTGAACGATGAGTTTGACCCATGGTTAACTCCTGACAGCAGCAGGGCAGGGCGTTCCTGTCCAAGCAGATATAGTCCGAGTTTCACACAGTCTACCGGCGTGCCTGTCACGCCTTTCATCTCGATATTCTCGTATTTAGAGGGATAATTGATCACGCGAAGTGGTTGGTCTACTGTTATGGCCGACGATTTGCCGGATTGCGACACACATGGTGCGAACACAACCAGGCGCCCCATATCTTTAACTGTTTCAATGAGGTAGTTCAGTCCGGGGGCTTCAATGCCATCGTCGTTTGTCAGAAATATCAAAGGTTTATTTTCGTTCATAGCTTATAAATTGTTAAATCCGGTTATACAAATATATAGTTTTATTACATTTCATGTCGCCGGATTGTTTATCTTTGTAGAAGAAATCAAAATTTAAGTAACTATTCAATCTATTTATTATGCAAATCCAACGAATTCAGACGCTCTACATTCTGCTGGCCATTGCCGCGGTTGTGGCGTTTATCTTTATTCCTTTCGGCTTCTGGGACGCAACGGTTCAGGCCTCCGGTGTTAAACTTGTGGAACTCAATGGCAAGATGACGGCGTTGCTTATACCGGCATGTGTCGCTATCCTTGTCATGTTCATTTCAATCTTCTCGTATAAGAAGTTCCCTTTGCAGAAAGGGCTTGTCGGCCTTTCCATGCTTATCGTTGTCGCTATGATGCTGCTTGTGATCTATGTGATGACAATGGGATTCGACGTTCTCGTTCCCGATGTGACTGTCAAGCCGATATGGGCCGGTGGAGGATTGCTGCTTGTTGCCGCGCTTGTGGCTCTTATAGCTGCTCTTTCACGCATCAAGGCCGATCAGAAATTGCTCCGCAGCTACGATCGTCTGCGTTGAGCCGTCCATAAGAAAAGTTTTTGCCGGGAATGGCTGTATGGCTATTCCCGGTAATATATGCGTTTCACCCTCGTCGATATCGAAGTCAGCACTTCGTATGGTATCGTTCCGAGGGTGTCTGCTATTTCTTTGACAGGGACATTCTGGCCGAATATTTCCACGCGGTCGCCAACGGCACATTGTGCGTCAGTCACGTCGATCATACATTGATCCATACAGACATTGCCTATCGACGGGCAGCGCACGCCGTTGATCATCACTTGCATGCCTCCGTTGCCTAAATGGCGGTTTATTCCATCGGCGTAGCCTACGGGAATCGTAGCTATGCGTGAGTTTCGTTTGCACAAACCTTTCCGGTTGTAGCCTATCGTAGTGCCTTCCGGCCATTCTTTTATGGAGATCACGGTGGTGGTCAGCGATGAAACCGGACGCAGGTCGCTTTGTGATCCATCTTCCATTGTGGCTATGCCATAGAGGCAGATACCGAGGCGCACCATGTCGTTCTGATGTTCCGGGAATCGGGAGATGCCTGTGGAATTCAGGATATGGCGCATGATATGGTGGCGGAATCCGCTTTGCAGTTTGTCGCAGCAGCGGTCGAAAAGCTCAAACTGGCTGTGTGTGTAATCATCCATCTCCGGCTGATCGGCAGCAGCGAGGTGGCTGAAGACGGAAACCGGACGGATCACACGTTGGCGTTTCAGAATGTCGATCACCTCGGGCAGATCTTTTTCAAGGAATCCGAGACGGTGCATGCCTGTGTCGAGCTTTATATGTACAGGATAGTCTGTGATGCCATATTTCTCCCCCTCGCGGATTATTTCGTTGAGTATGTCGAAACTGTAGATTTCCGGTTCCAGGTTATATGCGAAGAGGGTACGGTAGTTGACCACTTTTGGATTAAGCACCATGATAGGCATTGTGATTCCGGCCCGGCGAAGGTCAACGCCTTCGTCAAGCACGGCGACAGCCAGATAGGCCGCGCCTTGCGATTGCAAGGTTTTGGCCAGTTCATACGAGCCGGCTCCATAGCCCGAAGCCTTGACCATGCATACTATGCCGGTGGTGGGGCGCACCATTGACCGGAATAGATTGAAGTTGTGGACAACGGAATCAAGATTGACCTCAAGCACCGATTCGTGTTGACGGGCTTCGAGCATGTCGGCTATCCGCTCAAAATGGAATTGGGGTGCGCCTTTGATCAGTATAAGCTCGTTTTCAAAATCGCTTGGCGAAGTCGACGCTAAGAATGTCGCGGTGTCGGGGTAGAATAATGCCGATGAATCGAAATACCGGGAATTGTTGACGAATTCCTCGCCGATGCCAATCAGACGGTCTATATTGCGGTGACGAAGCAGGTTTGCCACTGCTTGATACAGCTTTGCCGGCGGCATAGTCTCGTGCATCACGTCGGAGAGAATCAGGGTTGCGCTGCGCGACTCTGTCTGCCGGCGCGACATGAAGTCGAGTGCCGGAGCAAGCGAATGGAGGTCGGAGGTGTAGGAGTCGTAGATCAGCATGCAGTTGTTGACACCTTCTATCACGTTGAGGCGTGTGCGTATCGGTGTGAGATGCGCCATCGACGATGCTATTTCCCCGGCCGGCCTGTTGAGATAAAGCATCAGTGCCAGACAGTGGATTGCATTCTGTATATCCATGTCGGCCGTGAATGGCAGGGCTATCATGCCTCTCGTCTGAAGATAATCATACGTTATCTCGGTCACAGATCCTTTCTTCTCGATTGAGGATATGAACAAGGGGGCTTCGCCATTTCTGGTCGACCATGCTATCTGGTTTGTCGGGCGGCAATGCTGCTCCACGGAACGGCTTATCATTGGGTCATCGCCACAATAGATCAGGCACTCGCAATCGCGCATCAGCGATACTTTCTCATCGCATTTCTGCTCTATCGACCGGAATCCGTCGGCATGTTCGGAATTGATGTTGGTGATTATTCCTATGGTTGGCCTGATAATCGGCTGTAGGTTTTTCATTTCGCCACGTTGCGAGACACCGGCCTCGATCACTGCCAGTTCCGTGTCCGGGTTAATTTCCCAGACCGAGAGAGGTACCCCGATCTGAGAGTTGAAGCTTCGCGGCGAACGGACTATCTGGTAGTCGTTGCCCAAAAGCTGGTAGATCCATTCCTTGACCGTTGTTTTGCCTCGGCTGCCTGTGATGCCTACTACACGGCCTTCGAAGCTGTCACGGTGTGATGATGCTATTTTCTGAAGTGCTTTTGTCACATCATCAACAATAAAAAACTGTGCATCGTCGCATCCCGACATGTTTTCCGGAATGTGGGTCACACAAAAGACTCTGACTCCCTTGTCATAGAGTTCACGCACATAGCGATGTCCATCGTTGGTTGCTGTTGTGATTGCGAAAAACATGGATTCTTCCGGGAATGTCAGAGAGCGGCTGTCTATCAGCAGCACGCTGATCCGGCTGTTCTCTTTGCCGGTCTCAAGTCCCAATATGCGGCTTATTTCAGATGTGGTGTAGGTCATTGCTGGATATTTTGGAAGAACCGTTCCATCGCCGGTTTCAGTTTAGGATAACGGTCCGATAGTTTTTGTTTGATTATGAATGTCTGTTCCTTGAATTTTTCTATTGCCTCGCGGTTGTCGGTCATGGGGCGATGAGCCATGCGTCGGGTCAGTTTTTCGCATTCTGCGGATAGCTCTTTGGTCTCTGTGCTGAAAAATGCGTCGGCGAATCTTTCGAAAATGTATTCTGTTGCCAGGGGAGCCGGATGGCACATGTCGCGGTCATAGAACCTGTAGTCCCTTAGCTCATCCATTACTATCTCGTATGATGGGAAATATGTTGCTCCGGTTTGTGCTGCGACGCTGTCTGCTGCGAGCAGCAGAGTCGATTTGCTTAGATTGTTGCCGTGGGCGCCATCGGCAAGGTGTCTGACCGGGCTGACTGTCAGATATATCCTTGCAGTGGGATTGACAGTCCGTATGTTTTCGATGGCTTGCATCATCTCTCGTTCGGCTTCCTCTACGCTCAGTTTTCTGCGTCGGAATTCCGATGCCGGAAGTTTATGGCAATTGGCCACGGTTTGCCCCGTGCTGTTCAGTTCATAGATCCATGCCGTGCCGAATGTCAGGAACACGTCCGTGGCCTCGCGCAGGAACTTACCGGCATCTGTTGTCACTCGGTTCAGGTTTTCAAGCATTGTGTCAGCATCAGTGCGCGATAGCGATGAATGGCAGTCAAAGCAATGATAGAGACCGTTGTGTTTAAATAGATCTTCGGTGGAGAATGCTTTGGACGTTGCCAAGTGGCCCGATACACGGGCAATGCTGGCCGGATTGAAAAGTGTGCCGAATGGATTGCTGACCATGTTGAACAGACGTCGGCGCAGTTCGCCGGCTATATTGTCGCTGAAACACGATCCGAGCATTATGATGCGAGAACCATGGTTGATGGTTCCCGACATCTGTTCCGGTATGACTTCGGTGCGGAGTTTCATTGCAATCAGGTTATTATCTAATGCGGTAGTCAACGGACAGCACATTGAATTCTGTCCGGCGGTTGATTTGGTCGGCAGCCTCGCGGTCAGCTTCTTCAGGGAGGGCAAGGATGAATTCTTCGGTCAGCACATCGCCCTCTTTAAACTGTGGATAAAGACGTGCGACACGCTTTGTGACGGTTTTAGGTTTTGTCTTGCCGTAGCCTTGATATTGCAGACGGTCGGCCGATATGCCGGCTTCGATAAGATAGTCCACAACAGATTTCGCGCGGCGGTGCGACAGGTCAATGTTATATTCCTCCGATCCCTTGCGGTCAGTGTGGGAGGTCATTTCTATCGTGATATTCGGGTTGTCGCGCAATAGTTCAGCGAGTTCGTCGAGTGCCTTTTGTGATTCTGGACGCAGGGTGGCCTTGTCGAAGTCGTAGAAAATGTTTTCAACTATGTTTGGCTGCGAGAGCGAGGCAAGCATGAAGTCGATGCCATACTCAGCATCGGCCTCGGCGGTATCGGTGGTGAACTCCTGACGGGCGTTCAGGAATCCGCGTGCTCCGGCCATCATGGCATAGCTCACACCGCGGTTGAGTTTGAAACTGTACGATCCGTCGCCACCTGCCGCTGTGCGCTGGTTCGATCCGTCTGTTCCGACTATTCTGACAATCGCTCCCGGAATCGGCTCTTCTTCCAGATCCGTGATCCATCCGTTGAGCACAATCTGTAGATCGGGAAGCTCAAACGAGTAGAGATGGTCATAGCCTCTGGCGTCGCCTCTGTTCGATGAGAAATATCCTGTCGGGTGATCGGCCGACCGGTCGTAGGTAATGCCGAAATCGTCGCCTTGGGAGTTGAGGGGAGTTCCCATGTTGCTTACTGTCCAATGTCCGTCGGCTTGCAGTTCGGCGCGGAACATGTCGAGTCCGCCAAGGCCGGGATGACCGTCCGAGGCGAATATCATGATGCTGTCCGTCAGCATATATGGAAATTCTTCGTTGCCCGATGTATTGATGTCGTCTCCGAGGTTCTCGAGCGACCCGGCGCGTTCTTTCAGATTGATTCTCCAGATGTCCTTGCCCCCATTTCCAGGCATGTCGCTGGTAAAGTACAGAAATTCACCCGAAGGACTCACTGCCGGATGTCCGAAACTGGAGATCGTATCGCCGGTTATGTCAAATTTCACAGGGGCACTCCATTGTGCGTCTGAGCGTTGCGATGTGAATATCTCAACCCCGGTATTATAGTTGGGCGCACGGCGCGCTTTGGTCAGATACATTGTGTTGCCGTCGGGAGAGAATGAGACGATACCCTCGTCCATCTCTGAGTTCAGCTCACCCTCCACCGGCTCAGGCCGCATCCACTGACCCTGCTCGTTCTTTTTCACCATCCAGATGTCGCTTTTCTTCATGCCCGTGATCTCGCTGCGCTGCGTCCCTTTCACCTTTTCATTGGTCGTCGTGAAATACAGCGTCTCGTCGTTGAACATCGGGGCGAAGTCGGCGCGGCGCGAATTGAACGTCTTTGCGTTGCGCACGGTGTAGCGCGTGGGATGCTCTTTTAGGTTCAGGGCGAGTCTGGCACCCTCCAGACCGGATTGTGCTTCAGGGGAGCCCGGCACCTGCATCAGATATTCCTCATAGGCGCGGATCGCTTGAGCGTATTTCCCGTCGGCATGAAGCGTCTGTGCCAGATATAGCTGTGCGTCCATTTCCGGATAGCCATACCGGATCGCATTCTGATATGCTGCCGACGCACGCGCGTATTGCGACAGCATTCTGTGTGCTTCTCCCATCTTGTAGGCCACCTCGCCACGCGTCGAGCGGTCATCGCGTTTCAGATTGTTGTATATTTTCCGATACGTTTTCGATGCATCGTAATATTCGCCTCGTTTCATCTGGGCATCGGCGGTCGCCAGCTTCGGGCCGCGGCAGCCACCAAAAAGCATTGCCGCAAGTATTATGCTGAGTGTCAGTACAAGATTCTTCATATATCTTTAACGGATTCTATCCGCTCTTTATTTTGCAATAAGTTTAAATCAGTTTGTTAACAAAGTTATATCATTTTATCCAAACTGCCCACTAAAACACACTGAAAAACGCAAGCGGCTCCGACATTGTCGAAACCGCTTGTATTTTCGTCGCTAAATGCTCTGTTGCTTAGCCCGGAATGATTGCTTCGCTGGGGCAAACTTCTGCACATGAGCCGCACTCGATGCAAGTGTCCGGATCGATGTGGTAGATATCACCTTCAGAAATAGCCTCTACGGGGCACACGGGAAGACAAGTTCCGCAAGCAACGCATTTGTCAGTAATTACGTAAGCCATGATGTTTTTAATTTAGATAAAAATTACGATTGAACAGTTTTCACCTGCAAAAGTAAGAGTTTTTTTATAAACACAAGCCCATTCATCCCCTTTTTTTCAAAAAAATCTCGCAAACGGGCCATAAACCACTATAAATTGTCAGCAGTGGCTGGAGCCGTCAAAGCAATGGGTGCAGACCTTGCATTTCGGAAGTCCTATTGCATTGACTATATTCTCAAGCGAACTGAACCGCAGGGACGTCAGTCCGAGACGGCGGCGTATTTCCTCCACCATCTTTTTGTATTCCGGAGAATCCGTCTTGCAATACGCTTCAAGGTTTGCGTTGTGGTCTCCCTCAAGATCGGCGATCACGCGGCGAGTGATAAGTTCCATCTCACTCTTGGAGGCCGTGAAATTGAGATACTCGCAGGGATATACCAACGGCGGACATGCTATTCTCATGTGCACAGCCTTGATTCCGGCATCGAACAGATCCTTCACGTTGTCACGCAGCTGTGTGCCGCGAACAATAGAATCATCGCAGAAAATGACTTTCCGGTTTTTCAGCAACGCTTTGTTGGGGATCAGTTTCATCTTGGCCACAAGCTCACGGCGCTCCTGAGTGGAGGGGGTGAAGCTTCGGGGCCAGGTCGGCGTATATTTGGCGATACCGCGCAGATATGGCACACCCTTGCCTTGCGAGTAGCCAAGAGCCATACCTATGCCTGAATCCGGGATTGCGCTGACGAAATCTGCCTCATCATTATCAGTTTTACCCATCTCCTTGCCGGTCACATAGCGCATGCGGTCTACGTTGCGCCCTTCATACTGGCACACAGGATAGCCATAGTAGATCCACAGGAATGAACAGATCTGCATCTCTTTTTCCGGAGCGCGCAGCTGGCGCATGCCGTCGGCTTTCAACTCCACTATCTCTCCGGGACCGACATTATAGCAGTCCTCGAAGCCCAGGTTGGGGAATGCGCATGATTCCGATGCGGCAGCGTATGCGTCATCGCTTTTGCCTATGATGATAGGTGTGCGGCCAAGGAAGTCACGGGCGGCTATGATCCTGTCCTCAAGAAGAATCAGCATGGAGCATGATCCCTTGATGCGGCGGTACACATTCTCGATGCCGGAGACAAGATCTTTACCCTCGCTGATCAGAGCGGCAATCATCTCGGTCGGATTGATAATGTCGTAGCTGTGTTCGCAGAAATGATGCCCTTTGGCAAGCATTTCTTTTTCAAGTTCGACAATGTTGTTGATGCGTGCCACGGTGACAATGGCAAATTTGCCCAGGTGGCAGTTGACTATGATTGGCTGTGCGTCCGTGTCGGATATCACGCCTATACCTGAGTTTCCTGAAAAATCCTTGAGATCGCTCTCGAATTTTGTTCGGAAATATGAGTTCTCGATATTATGGATCGAACGGGTGAAGATCCCGTTATCCACTGTTGCCATACCGGCTCGTTTGGTGCCCATATGGCTGTTGTAGTCTACGCCGTAGAAAAGTCTGTTGACGCAGTTCGTTTTGGCTGTCAGGCCGAAAAAACCTCCCATATATGATTATAATAAGTACGTTGTGTCTGTTCTTGAAATAATCGGCGGGAGAAGTGCTCTGTTCCGTAGTCCGGTTGAGTTTTCTCCCGCCGTTTGAAATTAATTCTTATTGATGTGCTTTTCAATCCATTTGCGTGCGTTGACGAAGCCGTCGATCCACGGTGTCACATCGTCATTGCGTCGCGATCGTGGATAATAAGCGCATTGCCACGGGAAGATGGCACGCTCAAGATGGGGCATCATTGCCAGATGGCGGCCATCGGCTGAGCATAGACCGGCCACTGCGCCGCGCGATCCGTTGGGATTGCCCGGATATGATGCGTAGTTGTAGCGCAATGCCACGTTGTAGTCGCTCATGGCCATTGGTAGGTTGAAGCGTCCTTCGCCATGGGCAACCCATATACCGAGTTTCAGGCCTGCCATCGGTCCGAACATCACGGAGTTGTTCTCCGGGATGGTTACGCCAACGAATTGCGACTCGAATTTGTGGCTGACATTATGCTCCATTGTAGCCTTGCGAGCATGCTCGGGGCAGATGAGGTTCAATTCCATCATCAGCTGGCATCCGTTGCAGACGCCCAATGAGAGAGTATCTTTGCGTGCATAGAATTTTTCAAGAGCGGTCTTGGCTTTTTCGTTCCAGAGGAAGCCTCCGGCCCAGCCTTTTGCCGATCCGAGTACGTCGGAGTTGGAGAAACCGCCGCAGAATACGATCATGTTGACATCCTCTAGTGTCTCGCGGCCGCTCATAAGGTCGGTCATGTGGACGTCTTTCACATCGAACCCTGCGAGATAGAGAGAGTAGGCCATCTCACGGTCGCCGTTGACACCCTTCTCGCGGATAATCGCGGCGCGTATGCCTGATGCCTCATGGCGTCCTCCGGCCAGTGAGCGTGATGCCAGTTTCCCGTCGAATGCGGATGGGATGCGGTAGCGCAGTGGCTGTTTCTTATAGTTCTCAAAGCGGAGTGTGGCGCATTTTTCGCCGCTCTGTACGCTGTCGAGCAGGTAGGACGGGGCAAACCATACATCGCGCATGAAGTCGATGCCGATCATGCGGGTAGTACCCTGATGTTCTATCATCAATGTCCGTTCCTTGTCGGTTGTTCCGATCTGCTTGAATCCTACACCGGCTTCTGTGAACAAGCGTTCCGCTGCTTCGCATTTGCCTTCTGCGATCTGAAGCACCATTGCCGGGTTCTCGGCAAAGAGGATCTTGATCAGATCGGTCTGACCATCGGCTACGAATGCGTCCGTGGTCAGATGCACTCCACCGGAGGTGTTGGCGAACGTCATTTCAAGCAGTGTGGTGACAAGACCTCCTGCCGAAACGTCATGCCCCGACATGATGGAGCCACGTTTCACCAGTCGCTGAACGGTATTGAAGGCTGCCGCGAATTTAGCCGGATCCTTGACGGTGGGTGCTTCCGAGCCGATACGGCCGAAGGTCTGGGCGAATGCCGATCCGCCGAGACGAAGTTCATCGCCCGAGAAGTCAATATAATACAGACGTGAGTTGCCGGGCTGGAAAACAGGGGTCAGTGTGCGGCGCACATCTGTCACCTCTCCTGCGGCAGAGATAATAACGGTGCCGGGGGCATAAACTTTGTCTGCCCCATATTTCTGGGTCATTGAAAGTGAATCCTTGCCCGTGGGGATATTGATGCCGAGTGCGCAGGCGAAATCGCTGCATGCCTCCACGGCGCGGTAGAGCGCGGCATCCTCTCCCGGATTCTTGCAAGGCCACATCCAGTTGGCGCTTAGCGACAATCCTTTTATGTCGTTCTTGATCGGTGCGCCGACAATGTTTGTCAATGCTTCGGCTATTGCAAGTACAGATCCGCGTGCAGAGTCAATCAGTGCCACTTGTGGCGCGTGGCCGATAGATGTTGCGATTCCTTTATGGCCACGGTAGTCAAGTGCCACGACTCCGCAGTCGCTCAACGGCAACTGAATCTCTCCCTGACACTGCTGACGTGCTATTTTGCCCGTCACCGAACGGTCAACCTTGTTGGTCAGCCAGTCTTTGCAGGCTACGGCTTCAAGCGAGAGAACATCGCGCAGATAGGTCTCAAGATCGTTTTCGTTGTATTCCGGATCTTTGTATGTCACATTGACGGTATTGTCGGTCATCACGGTCTTCGGTGAGTTACCGAACATATCTGCCATGGCAAGATCAATGGGCTTGACTCCATCCTTGCGTGAGAACACGAAGCGGTCATCGCCGGTGGTCTCGCCGACAACATACATCGGTGCTCTTTCGCGGCGTGCGATCCGTTCAACATACTCAATGTCTTTCTGTTCAAGAACCATACCCATGCGTTCCTGACTCTCGTTGCCTACAATCTCTTTTTCCGAGAGTGTGGCGTCGCCAACGGGAAGCGCATCAAGGTCTATATGGCCACCGGTTTCTTCAACCAGTTCCGATAGTGCGTTCAAATGTCCGCCGGCTCCATGGTCATGGATAGAAACGATGGGGTTGTCATCGCTTTCTGCCAGTGCGCGGATCACGTTAGAAACGCGTTTCTGCATTTCTGGATTAGCACGCTGAACGGCATTAAGCTCGATGGAGTTGTCATATTGGCCGGTTTCTACGGATGATACCGCACCTCCGCCCATGCCGATACGGTAGTTGTCACCACCCATCACTACGACTTTCTCGCCTGGCTTCGGAGTTCCTTTGATCGCATCTTTCTTAGCTGCGAAACCTACGCCACCGGCAAGCATGATCACCTTATCATAGGCATAGAGTCGGCCGTTTTCGTCATGCTCGAATGTCAGCAACGATCCGCAGATCAGTGGCTGTCCGAACTTGTTGCCGAAGTCCGATGCGCCGTTGGAGGCTTTGATGAGGATATCGCAGGGAGTCTGGTAGAGCCATACTCGGGGATTGCACATCATTTCCCAGCGGTGTTCCGACGACATGCGCGGATATGAGGTCATGTAGACTGCCGTTCCGGCAATCGGGAGGCTGGCGCGTCCGCCGCCCAGACGGTCACGGATCTCGCCGCCGGTGCCGGTAGCTGCTCCGTTGAAAGGCTCTACGGTCGTCGGGAAGTTGTGGGTCTCGGCCTTCAGGGAGATCACGGTGTCGATCTCTTTGACGTCGAACATGTCGGGACGGTCAGGGTTGGTGGGATAGAACTGTTCCACACGGGGACCTTTGACGAAGGCCACATTATCTTTATATGCGGACACGAGACCGTTGGGGTTCTCCTGCGATGTCTTTTTGATCATCTTGAACAGCGACATCGGCTTTTCCTCACCGTCTATGATGAATGTGCCGTTGAATATTTTGTGGCGGCAGTGTTCTGAGTTGACCTGAGAGAATCCGAACACCTCGCTGTCGGTCAGCGGACGGCCGAGTTTGGCCGACAGATCGCGCAGATATTGCTCTTCCTCTGGACTGAGGGCAAGACCTTCGCTACGGTTGTATTCGGAAATATCGTCTATGTAGACTATCGGTTCCGGTTGGAGCGATGTGGTGAACACTTTGCTGTTCAGACCATCGTAGAGACGTTGCAGCATCTTGTCGAATGCTGGCTCTTCGTCTCTTGTCAGCATGAATTCCTCGATGCGTGTGATGCCTTCAAGACCCATGTTCTGGGTGATCTCCACGGCATTGGTGCTCCAAGGAGTGATCATTTCTTTACGCGGTCCGATGAATCGGCCTTTAACTGAAGTGGATACAAGAGGAGTCGCGCCGCCAAACAGCCATGTGAGCTTTTCTTTCTCCTCCGGGGAGAATTTGTGATCAGTCTCTACGGCAATTACTTTAGCAGCACCTTTCTTAAAGAATACGACCATAAATGTGGTGTGGGGTGTTGAGGTGGAATTGATACGTTAATCGACTGCAAAATTACAATTTTTTATCGACTGAACAAACTATTATTTCGCTTGTAGTCGTAATTTTTATTCCTCTGTGATCTCAACCACTTCATATATAGCTGACTTGGGCTTGATGGCGCTGGTCGGTATTATGAGTTTGTAAGTTGTGTTTCGGAAACTGATAATGATGTTTTTGCCTGTTAGGCGGCGGTCAGTGATCTCATCCCATCCCCAGTCTCTGGGGGCTCGTGGCTGATTCTCTTCGTCCGCGCTCTCAAACACCTCTCTGATCATTGTCCCTGGAATGATGTCGACATGCTTGGGCGATAATGCAGCCTGAGCATCGGTTGTCAGTAGTTTTGAGAAATAGATGTGTCCGATCACAAAAGGGATAATTATGAATGCGATGATAAGGGCCACAAGTAGGATTCGTAGATCAAAGACCACACCGATTGCGGCCGCAATGAGCACTGCTGCTGCAAGCAATCCTATGGTTTTGGCTATGGTGGAACCGCCTATGGTCCTGAAATAACTCGCTGGACTCATCCGGTATGTATCTGTTGTTATCGTCGTCATTTCCTTTTTCAGTCAAACACTATCGGTGGCATAAAATGATGGCATCAGACAATGCCGATGCCATCATTGTTTTATGAAGTAAGTCGCGAAATTTTATTTATATCCTCCGGGGATGAAGCACCTCTTGACTTACAATTATCCATTATGCGTATTAATTTTTAAGGCCTGCTTAAGCGGCTGTTCAGAGTTTTTTGGATAGACACTTAGTCCTCTAATTTGTGGATCACAAGACCGGAACGGAGCTTAGGCTCGAACCATGTGGTCTTGGGTGGCATGATGTTGCCGGTATCAGCTATATCCATGAGTTGCTTCATTGATACTGGATATAGTGCCAATGCCATGGCCATCTCTCCACTGTCCACTCTCCGCTGGAGTTCTTCAAGACCACGGATGCCACCGACGAAGTCTATGCGCTTATCTGAACGCAGATCCGTGATGCCGAGAATGTCACGCAGAATCAGATCGCTGGAGATTGTAACGTCAAGCACTCCGATAGGATCTGCATCGTTGTAACGGCCTTCGCGTGCTGTCAGCGAATACCATTTTCCGTATACATAAAGCGCAAAGTTGTGCAGCTCTGTCGGACGGTATGGTTCTGTTCCTTTTTCCTCTATGGTGAAATTTTTTTCAATCTCGGACAGGAACTGTTCCGGCGTAAGTCCGTTGAGATCTTTGACCACGCGGTTGTAGTCGATGATCTTCAGGTGGGATGCTGGGAATGCTACTGCAAGGAAATAGTTGTATTCCTCATTGCCGGTGTGGTTGGGATTGGCCTTTGCCTTTTCGTTGCCCACAAGTGCGGCGGCAGCTGTGCGGTGATGTCCGTCGGCTATGTAGAGATAAGGTATCTTGGCGAATTCCGCGGTGATTTCGGCTATTGTATCGTCATTGTCGATAACCCAGAACGAATGTCCGAATCCATCGGGGGCTATGAAATCATATTCAGGTGTTCCGGCTGTCGTTTCATTGATGATCTTCTCGAGTCGTTCATTGTCGGGAAATGCAAAGAACACGGGTTCAATGTTGGCATTGTTGACGCGGACATGCTTCATGCGGTCCTCCTCTTTGTCGCGGCGTGTCAGCTCATGCTTTTTGATCCGCTGCTCCATATAGTCGTCAACATTGGCTGCGATAACTATGCCATATTGTGTGCGTCCATCCATCGTCTGGGCATATATGTAATAATGCTCTTTGGAATCCTGCACAAGCCAACCGTTGGTCTGGAAAGCGTTGAAGTTCTCAACGGCTTTGTCATAGACACATGGATCGTGTTCATCGACACTCGGATCAAAATCAATCTCCGGCTTTATGATATGGTATAGGGATTTTTCGTTGCCTTCTGCTTCCCGACGGGCTTCGTCGGAATTGAGAACGTCGTAGGGACGTGATGCTACCTCGGTTACGAGTTCACGCGGCGGACGTACGCCTTTAAATGGTTTGACTTTTGCCATCGTGGTTTGGTGTTATTGAACTGACTTAAACTTATTGTAAACTAACATTCCGAGGTGGTTTTCGATATGATTCCGATCTTTTTGAGGTTGCGATGGAACTCCATTGTGTCCAAAAAAGAGATGGGAACAGCCGGAAACGGTCCGGAAGGTTAGAAATAAGGAATCAGGTCGGTTCTGCGTTTAAATTTTGAAATAAGTTTGACTCAGTTCATTTGTTGCGTAGGATGGTTTGCTCGCGATCCGGACCGATAGAAACTATGGTGATGGGTGTTGCCAGTTCGCGTTCAAGGAATTTGATATAGTCAGCGAACTGCTGCGGAAACTCATTTTCCGATTTCATTGCCGTCATGTCGGTCTGCCAGCCGGGAAGCTCTTCATATACAGGTTCAATTGTGTCCTCTTCGATGGAGTAGGGGAAATCGCGTGTCAGTTCGCCATTGATCTTGTATGCTGTACATGCTTTGATGGTCGGGAATGTGTCGAGAACATCGCTCTTCATCATGATCAGCTGGGTAACACCGTTGATCATGATGGCATATCGGAGAGCCACGAGATCAATCCATCCGCAGCGGCGTTCGCGGCCGGTGACTGCGCCGTATTCATGTCCTATGTCCCGGATCTTTTTGCCGGTCTCATCAAAAAGCTCCGTCGGGAACGGGCCACTGCCTACTCGGGTACAGTAGGCTTTGAAGATACCGAACACTTCGCCTATTTTATTCGGGGCTACACCAAGACCCGTGCATGCTCCTGCCGCAACCGTGTTGGAGGATGTTACGAAAGGATATGAACCGAAATCAACGTCGAGAAGTGTGCCCTGTGCACCCTCGCACAACACTGACTTGCCCTCTTGCAGACAGCGGTTCACATAATGTTCGCTGTCAATGATATCGAACGATTTCAGATAGTTGATAGCCTCTATCCAGCGTGGTTCGAGCTCGCTCAGGTCTGGTGTCTCGCCGAGCGACGCGAGCATGCGGAGATGGCGGTCGCGTGCGGCGGCATATTTGGCTTCAAAGTTATGGAGTGTATCGCCGAGACGAAGTCCGTTGCGGCTGATCTTGTCAGTGTAGGTCGGGCCGATTCCTTTGCCTGTTGTGCCTATCTTGGCACCACCCTTGGCTTTCTCGTTGGCTGCGTCGAGCAGTCGGTGGGTCGGAAGGATCAAATGTACCTTTTTTGAGATTTTCAACACTTTGCGCAGATCGATACCGGAGCGTTCGAGGGCTTCTGCTTCTTCTTTGAATAGAACAGGGTCGAGAACAACGCCATTGCCTATGATGTTGGTCTGTCCGTGCTGGAAGATTCCTGACGGAATTGAGCGGAGCACGTATTTCTTGCCATCGAATTCCAACGTGTGCCCGGCATTGGGGCCTCCTTGGAATCGTGCCACCACGTCGTAACGGGGTGTCAGAACATCGACTACTTTTCCTTTTCCTTCATCGCCCCACTGGAGGCCGAGCAATACATCAATTTTCATCTTGGGTGTGTTACTGTTATTTTGTTTTGGGCTTTGTTGACTGGCGCGTTTTCCTGACGCATCCTGCACAGAGTCCGTAGACGTTTAGATCAATATATTTGGGTTGGAATTTACCGAACCGGCGTGTATTCAGCAGGAGGTCTATCTCCTGGTCTTTTATCTCCTTGACTTTGCCGCAGCGTGAGCAGACCAGATGGTAATGTTTGGTCAGTCCTGCTATTTTTTCATATTGGGGCGACTGGGATTCAAATGTGTGACGGCGAACAAGCCCGGCTTTGATCAATAGCTCAATGGTGTTGTAGACTGTCGCACGGCTCACATGATAGCCTCCCGTGTCAAGTTGCAGATGCAGAGCGTCGATGGAAAAGTGGCTGGACATGTCGAACACTTTCTCCAGTATGGCGAAGCGTTCAGGCGTCCGGCGCAGATGGTTCTGCGTCAGATAGTCATTGAACGTGGCCAATGCTGCCGTCTTTGTCTTGTCGTCGCTCATAACGCTACAAAGTTAATAAATTTTAGTATAAGACCATCATTCTTCCGGTGCATTTTTAACCCGGATGCCGGTGCGCGCTCTGTGTACTGATCATTTCAGGTTCTCGCGCACTTCGGCAAGATAGGCTGCCATAGCCTCGGAGTCGCGGCGTTCAATGATCTTCTGTAGCCGGGCAAGCTGGTGGCGGATTCGTTCGAGTTGCGACGGGCTGTTGGGGTTGAAGAGGATTTCCGACAGCAGGTAGTCGTCCTCTCCCATAAGGCCGCGTGCTATGGTCATGTGGCGTTTGAATGTGGTGCCGGGGGCATCCTGATGTTGCATGGTGGAGGCAAACACAAGGGTGGAGGCGAATGGAACCGACAGGGAATAGGCTATGGTTTGGTCATGTTCCTCAAAGGTGTATTCCACAATGTTGAGTTGCAGACGCTGGTAGAGGTCGCGGAAGAATACGCGTCCAAGATGATCCCCTTCGCTGATTATGATGGCGTTTTCGCTCGACAGGTTGCTCAGAGATGCAAATGTAGGGCCGAACATGGGGTGGGTGGAGACGAATGGATGTCCGCAGTCGGCGTAGAATTCCGGCAGCCCTGTTTTCACGGAGGCTATGTCGGAAAGGATGCAGCGGCTGTCAATGTAGGGGAGTACATTGCGGAATGCGCTCAGGGTGTGTTTCACCGTGGCTGCGTTGATCACAAGCTCCGGCGCGAACTCTCGCACGTTTTCAAGGGTGTCGAAGCGTTCCACCCCGTATGTGAATCGCAGTTTGTCAGGTTCTGGATCATATACTGCTACTTGATGATCAGCGGATAGCAGATCGCAGAAGAATGTGCCCATTTTTCCGGCACCGAGGATCAGGATTTTCATTTTGCGCGGTCGTTTATGATTTCTATTTGCTGACGGACTGATTCATCGTGGATCGCCAGCAGGATTGTTTTCATGAATTCGGCTCCCATGCCCATATCTTCTCCGGCTTTGACTCTGGAGCGGATGATGTCGTTGTAGCGGCCGGCCTGGACCACCGACATGCGGTGTTCTTTCTTGTAACGGCCTATGTCGCGGCACACTCCCATTCGCTTTGCAAGGATATCCAGCAGCTCATTGTCAATGCGGTCTATCTGCTGGCGCAGCAGTGTGAGGCTTTCGGTAGTCTGGTGGGAGTCGCGGATCACAAGGGTGTTCAATATGAAGTTGAGGATCTCGGGAGTGACTTGTTGTGCGGCGTCGCTCCATGCGCAGTCGGGGTTGCAGTGGCTTTCAACTATAAGTCCGTTGAAGCCCATGTCGAATGCTTGTTGCGACAGGGGGGCGATCAGTTCGCGTTTGCCTCCTATATGCGATGGGTCACAGATAATCGGCAGATTGGGATATCGCAGACGCAATTCCACGGGGATATGCCATTGTGGCATGTTGCGGTAGAGATGTTTCCCGTATGTCGAGAAGCCGCGGTGGATGGCTCCTAAACGTCTGACGCCGGCATTGTAGATTCGCTGCAATGCGCCTATCCATAGCTCGAGATCGGGATTGACTGGGTTCTTTACCAATACGGTCAGGCTGTCGGCTTTGCCTGAGGCGGCTATTGTGTCGGCTATCTCCTGCATTGCAAACGGGTTGGCCGATGTACGTGCGCCGATCCAGAGAATGTCGATGCCGGCCTGTAGGGCTTCTTCTGCGTGCTGTCGGTTGGCTATTTCTGTAGCCGTCAACATCCCGTATTGTTTTTTGACTTCGTTGAGCCATTCAAGTCCCTCGGAGCCCACGCCTTCGAATCCACCCGGTTTTGTGCGTGGTTTCCAGATTCCGGCACGGAATATTTTTATTCCGGTTTCAGATAGTTCTTTGGCGGTCTGGAGTGTCTGTTCAAGTGTTTCTGCGCTGCATGGGCCGGCGATAACAAGCGGTTTCTGTGGGTCAATGCCGGGAAATGTTATAGGTTGGAGCTGATCCATTGATTTTCGTTTTTTTATTTTGAAGTGGAATTGTATTCTTTGATTCTTTGAAGTGCGCGGTTGAGATTCTCTTCCGTGGCACACAGTGAGATGCGTATGTAGCGGTCGCCGTTTGATCCGAAAATGAATCCGGGTGTGATGAACACACGTGCTTCGTACAGGATGCGGTCGGCCAGTGTCTCGCTCGATTTTTCTGTCTCTGGAATTCTGCCCCAGAGAAACAGACCGCGCTGACCGGGGTCAAATGTGCAACCCAGTGCGGTCATTATCTCTTCTGCTATCTTACGTCTTGAGGAATATACGGCATTTAGCTCGTCATACCATTCCTGTGGGGCATTAAGTGCCTTCACGGCGGCAAGCATCATTGGTCGGAATTGGCCTGAATCGATGTTTGATTTGACTTTGAGGAACCATGAGGTGAACTGTGGGTTCGATGCCATCATTGCCATTCGCCACCCTGCCATATTGTGACTCTTGCTCAGTGAGTTCAGCTCTATGCAGATCTCTTTTGCCCCTTCCACTGACAGAATGCTCTGAGGATTGTTGTTGAGGATGAAGGAATAGGGGTTATCGTGGACTATGACTATGCTGTGGCGGCGGCCGAAATCAACTATACGCTCAAATAGTTCGCGGTCTGCCGGTGTGCCGGTCGGCATGTGGGGATAGTTGACCCACATCATTTTGATCTTTTCCAGTGGCAGTTTCTCAAGGGCTTCGAAATCAGGCTTCCATCCGTTTTCTTCTGTCAGATTGTAGGGGAAGATTTCGGCTTCGGCCAGACGGCTGGCTGATGTGTAGGTGGGATATCCCGGATTCGGCACGAGTACGCCGTCACCTGGATTCAGAAAGGTCAGGGAGAGCTGAAGCACGGCTTCTTTCGATCCGATCAGGGGCTGTATCTCGGTGTCCGGATCGAGCGTCACTCCATAGTGTCGTCCATACCATCCGGCATAGGCTCTGCGCAGTTCCGGCAATCCTATGGTCATCTGATAGCTGTGTGTGTCGGGGCGGTTGGCGGCCTCGCAGAGGGTATCTATGACTTCCTGTGATGGGGCGCGGTCGGGGCCTCCGATGCCGAGTGAAATAATGTCGCGTCCCTCGGCGTTGAGTCGCGCCACCTCTTTCAGTCTGCGCGAAAAGTAGTATTCTTTGATCTGCTCGACTCTGTTGGCCGGCTTGATCTGTGGTGTGTCATATTTCATTGGTGCATTGTTTATATTCTCCAAGTGATTTGAAATCTGTAAGCAACGGACGCACTGCGTCGATGGCTTTCTGATAACGTGCGAAACTGTCAAAAGTCAGATCGACGTAGAAGCGATATTCCCATTCCCGGCCAATGATAGGCATTGATTGGATCTTGGACAGGTTCATGTCGTAGAACGAGAGGATGGTGAGTACTTTCGACAGGGCACCCTGTGTGTGGGGCAGTGTGAAAACAATCGATGCTTTGTCGAGTTCACTCTCTTTTGGACGCAATTCTGGCGCGGTCAGAGGATCGGCGAGGATCAGAAAACGTGTGAAGTTACGTTTGTTGGTTTCAATGCCACGGGCAAGTATCTCAAGTCCGTAAAGTTCTGCCGCATAGGCTCCGCACACCGCTGCATGCCCTCTCAGATCCTGCTCTGCTATCATCTTGGCCGATCCAGCGGTGTCGAATGTTTCGGCTACTTTCATCTTTGGATACTGACGAAGATATTGTTCGCATTGCATCAGTGCCATCGGATGGGAGTTGACTTCTGAAAGGTCCTCGATTTTTTGTCCCGGCAGGGTGGCGAGAACGTGTGATATTCTCATCTTATGTTCGCCGACAATTGTCAGGGAACTTTTGCGCAGAAGCTCGTGGTTTTGAAGCAATGCACCGGCTATGGTGTTCTCTATGGCCATGATGCCGAGAAGACTCGGATCAGAGTCAAGACGCTGGAACATGTCCGGAAATGTATCACAGGATATTGTCTCCACATCTTCATCCGGACGTCGTAGGGAAAAGTATTCTCTTGCTGCGGCATCATGGTAGCATCCTGCCACTCCCTGTATGGTAATTTGCCTCTTCATAATTCAAAAAAAATAAAATCCCGGACTACGTGAGACCGGGATTTTGGAATATTCATGTTAATAGATTGCCTAACTTAAATATATGCACAAAAGCCCGGTTTTATTTTCGTGACGTAAAAATAAAAACCAAAATACTGATATGCATAAAATCGTGTCATCATGCTGCAAAGATAAGCATTGAAATTGCGAATGTCAAGAAAAATGCGGATTATTTTTTGCAAATGATTGTAATTGCTTCATCCACAGTGACCATCTGCTGCTCGCCTGTTGTCATGTCCTTCAGGGTCATTTTCCCCTCTGCCATCTCGGATTCGCCTACTATGGCCACGAACGGGATAGACAGCGAATCGGCACGTCCCATCTGTTTTTTCATCTTTGAAGCGTCGGGATAGATCTCTGCGCTGATTCCTGCCTTCCGGATTTGCTTGAGCATCTTCATGGCTGCTGCGGCTTCGGCATCACCGAAGTTGGTGAACATAACCTGTGTCGAGATCTCGGTGTCCTTGGGATATAGGTCGAGGGCGTTGAGAACGTCGTAGATTCGGTCGGCTCCGAATGAGATTCCAACACCCGACAGACCCGGCATTCCGAACACACCGGTCAGGTTGTCATAACGTCCGCCTCCTGTGATGGAGCCGATCTCAACATCGCGTGCTTTCACCTCGATAATGCAGCCTGTGTAGTAGTTGAGGCCACGTGCCAGCGATACGTCCAGCTCAAGGTCTGCTTCCAGTCCGAGAGCCTCAACGCCTTTGATCACGGTGCGGAGTTCTTCCACGCCTTTCAATCCGGTTTCGCTTCCGGCGAGAACCTGTGCGAGTTTTTCAAGACGTTCCGATGTCGATCCCGTCATGGTGATTATCGGCTCTAAGGCTGCGATCGCTTCTGCCGACAGACCTTTTTCTGTCAATTCGGCATTGACGGCTTCAAGTCCTATCTTTTCAATTTTGTCAATTGCCACGGTGATGTCCGTGATCTTCTCAGGTGCACCGATAATCTCGGCGATTCCGGAAAGCACCTTGCGATTGTTCAACTTGATAGTGATGCGGACGCCCAGACGGCTGAACACATCGTCGATCATCTGGAGCAATTCAATCTCATTGATCAGCGAATCTGAGCCAACCACGTCGGCATCACACTGATAAAATTCGCGGTAACGACCCTTCTGCGGACGGTCGGCACGCCATACGGGTTGGATCTGGAAACGCTTGAAGGGCATCTGAAGCTCATTACGGTGCTGGACTACGAATCGTGCGAATGGCACGGTAAGATCATATCTCAGTCCTTTTTCCGAGATTTTGGGAGTGAGCTTCACATAATCGCCGCCATCCTGAAGCAATGTAGGATCAACGCCTCTCAGATAGTCTCCCGAGTTGAGAATCTTGAAAAGGAGCTTGTCACCCTCCTCGCCATATTTTCCCATCAGAGTCGAGAGATTTTCCATGGCTGGAGTCTCAATCGGGCTGTAGCCATACAGACGGAACACCGAGCGTATTGTGTCGAAAATATAATTACGGCGCGCCATCTCAACTGGACCGAAATCGCGCGTTCCCTTAGGTATCGAAGGTTTCTGTGCCATTGCCTTAACTATGCTTTGAATGATCAAAATTTGTTGTTACGTCGCAAAATTAAGCAAAATCCCCGACACCTCCAACCGCAGGTTGTACACTTTCCGGTTCTTGGGTCAGAAAATGGCCTTTTCAATGATGTAGACAATGATGCCGCTGAAGTAGCCGAGCAGCGCGAGACCGGAAAATTTGCGGAGATACCAGCCGAAATTGATCTTCTCAAGCCCCATGGCGATAACACCGGATGCGGAACCGATAATCATGATGCTGCCGCCAACACCGGCGCAATAGGAGAGCAGTTCCCAGAATGTGCCGTCGACAATGAAATTGGCGGCATAGCCGGTGGCCGTCGGGTCGGCTACGGGATACATGCCCATGGATGCTGCCACGAGTGGCACGTTGTCCACGATCGACGACAGCACGCCGAGCATGGAGTCTATCACATAGACATTGTGGACATGTTCATCGAGTGCGGATGCCAGCCAGCTGAGAACGCCGGTGGATTGGAGCACGGCAACTGCCATAAGGATTCCAAGGAAGAAGAGTATGGAAGGCATGTCGACACGTGAGATCACTTTCGGGATTCGTTGCTCACGGGCTTTCTCAAGTGATTTTGAATTGTAGAATATCTCGGTGAATACCCACAGCACACCGAGGGCGAACAGCATGCCCACAAACGGGGGCAGATGTGTCAGCGTCTTGAATACCGGAACGAAGATCAAGGCTCCGACGCCGAGGAAGAATATGAAGTTGCGTTCGCCTGTGGAGATCTGGCTGTCGCTGCTTGTCTCGGATTTGACTGGCGAGAGTGAGCCACGGATACTCCGGGCAACAATGGCCACCGGTACAATCATGGATACAAGGCTTGGTAGAAGTACATAACTGATCAGAGAGCCGGTTGTCACATTTCCGCCTACCCAGAGCATGATCGTGGTCACGTCGCCGATCGGCGACCATGCGCCACCACTATTGGCTGCTATGACTATGGTTGCGGCGTAGAGCCATCGTTCTTTCTTGTTTGCTATCAGTTTGCGTAATAGCATGATCATTACGATCGTAGTGGTCAGGTTGTCGAGTATGGCCGACATGAAAAAAGTGGTGAAGCTGATGACCCAAAGCAACTTGACTTTGCGACGTGTTGTGATCCGGTCGGTGATGATCCGGAATCCGCCGTGTACGTCGATAAGCTCAACGATGGTCATTGCACCGATAAGGAACAGCAGCGTCTGGCAAATGTCGCCAAGATGTTCTACTATGTCTACGTTGAGGATGTATTGCAGAACTTGTTCATGCAGCGGCAGTCCTTGAGTGCCCGGATTTTCCTGAAGAAACAATGCGAATTTTCCGGCGGCAGCCTGTGGGACTATGGAGTCGGCACCAAGCGCATAAATGACCCACATGGTCATGCCAAGTAGCAGTGCCGTAGCCGTTTTGTCAACTTTAAGAGGGTGTTCGAGGGTAATGGCAAGGTAGCCGATTACGAAAATAACAAGCAGAAGGACTATCATGAACAATATAAGCAAAAATGTGTGTAATGATCAAAACTCCACAAAGATACGAATTATTTATCTGTTTCGTTGTCCTCTTTTGTCAATAAATTACCCTTTTTGGACATTATTTTATTTTTAGTACGGCAAATGGGGATACGAGCTGGAGATGAAAAATGAAAAAATCGTGGAAAAATATAAATTTTATTTTGCTTTTGTATGAATATACATGAAAAATTTACTACCTTTGCGCTGAATTTATCGTGTATATTTATAAATTTAATAATTCTAAGGTAAAAATGGATGCAAATAAGATTGTGGTGGATTTCGCACGGAAAGAGCATTCCGTCCATGCCCCACGCATCTGTGATCTGATCTATGAATCCGCTTTGCAGCGTGGGACTGGTATAGCCCGACGTTCCAACGAATATATCTCCGGAAAGATTGAGAGCGGCAAAGCGGTTGTGGCTTTTGATGGCGACCGTCTTGTCGGGTTCAGCTATATCGAGTGTTGGGGACATGGTGACTATGTTGCCACATCCGGTCTGATTGTCGATCCGGCCTACCGTCATCTTGGTCTGGCGGCACGTATCAAGGAGAAAACGTTTGTCCTTGCCAGAATGAGGTTCCCTTATGCCAAAATTTTCAGCATCACTACGTCGTTGCCCGTGATGAAATTGAATTCGCGTATGGGGTATAAGCCTGTCACATTCTCGGAACTAACGGACGATGAGGAATTTTGGCAAGGGTGTCAGGGATGCGTGAATTTTGACATCTTGCAGCGCAATAACAGACGTATGTGTCTTTGCACGGGAATGCTTTTCGATCCGGCGCAGCCGGCGGAGAACACCGTTGCAACCCCATATATCATGGCGATAGGAAATAAATTGAAGAAACTTTTCAGAATAAAACGATAATACACATAAAATAATGGAAGAGAAGAAGAAAAAAGTAGTGCTTGCGTTCAGTGGAGGTCTCGATACCTCGTTTTGTGCAAAATATCTGTCGGAAGATCTCGGTTATGAAGTCCATACGGCAATCGCCAATACCGGTGGATTTTCTGATGCGGAGTTGGCTGAGATTGAGCGTAGGGCGATGAAACTTGGAGCGGCTACTCATGCAGCTCTTGATGTGACAGCGGATTATTATGCCAAAAGCATACGTTACATGATTGCCGGCAATGTGCTTAGAAACGGTACTTATCCTATATCAGTCTCGTCTGAGCGTATATTTCAGGCAATGGCTATCATAGAGTATGCCAAGAGCATACGGGCGGATGCAGTGGCTCACGGATCGACAGGAGCTGGAAACGATCAGGTGCGTTTCGACCTGACATTCCAGATACTTGCGCCTGAAATAGAAATCATTACCCCGACACGCGATATGACGCTTACTCGCGAATACGAGATCGATTATCTGAAGAAACATGGTTATGAAGCTGATTTTACCAAGCTCGAATATTCGATCAACAAGGGCTTGTGGGGCACCAGTATCGGTGGTAAAGAGACACTTAAATCAAATCAGACACTGCCTGATGAGGCTTATCCGAGTCAGGTGGAGAAAACAGAGCCGGAAACATTGAAGATCACCTTTGAAAAGGGTGAGGTTGTGGCTGTTAACGGCATTGTGTTCTCTGATCGCGTGGATGCCATCCGAAAAATCGAGGAGATAGGATCTAAGTTCGGTATCGGCCGCGATATGCATATCGGTGACACTATAATCGGTATAAAAGGCCGTGTCGGATTCGAGGCAGCGGCTCCGATATTGATTATCAATGCCCACAAGATGCTGGAGAAACACACACTGACCAAATGGCAGCAATATTGGAAAGATCAGATCGGAACGTGGTATGGCATGTTCCTGCACGAATCACAGTATCTCGATCCTGTGATGCGCGATATGGAGGCATTTCTTGAATCAACTCAGCAACATGTATCCGGTACCGTGGAGATAACGCTGCGTCCTCTTGGTTATACTCTTGTCGGTGTTGATTCTCCCTTCGATCTGATGAAAACCGATTTCGGAGAATATGGCGAAATCAATAAGGCTTGGAGCACTGATGATGTAAAGGGTTTCACTAAGATCATGGCTAATCCGATGAAGATTTATTATAATGTGACCAAAAGGGCGGAAAAGGAATGATCAAGGTAGGAATCATAGGTGGCGCCGGATACACTGCCGGCGAGCTTCTACGTCTTTTGATAAATCATCCGGAGGTTGAGATTGTCTTTGTCAATTCGGAAAGCAATGCCGGCAATCCGATTACAGCGGTTCATGGCGGTCTGGTAGGTGAAACTGAACTGAAATTCACTGATCAGGCTCCGCTGGATGCGATTGACTGTCTGTTTTTGTGTTCCGGACATGGCGCAAGTACCCGTTTCTGGGAAATGCATGGTCGTCCCGATGGTCTCAAGGTTGTGGATCTGGCGCAGGATTATCGCGATGAGAGCTGTGGATATGTCTATGGGCTTCCTGAGCTTAATCGCAATCGTATAGCCGGTGCATCTTTGGTTGCCAATCCGGGCTGTTTCGCCACAGCGATCCAGCTTGCATTATTGCCTCTTGCGGCAGCCGGTTTGCTTACGGATACGGTGCATGTGACCGGAATTACCGGTTCGACCGGGGCAGGCGTAAAACCGGGTGCGACAACCCATTTCAGCTGGCGCGACAACAACATGTCGGTCTACAAGGCTTTCACTCATCAGCATCTTTTGGAGATCAACCGCACCTTATTGTCGGTTCAGCCCGATAGAACCGCAGGAATAGACTTCATCCCGATGCGTGGCGATTTTCCGCGAGGTATTTTTGTGACCGCCTACACACGCTGCGATATGGATATTGAGCAGGTCAATGATCTGTACAGAAAGTTCTATTCGGAAGCACCTTTCACCCACTTGTCGGACAAGACGCTGGATCTAAAGCAGGTGGTTAATACCAATAAATGTCTGTTGTGGCTCGAAAAACATGATGATAAGCTGCTGGTTGTAAGTGCGATCGATAATCTGTTGAAAGGGGCATCCGGACAGGCTGTGCAAAATATGAACATAATGTTTGGTCTGGCAGAAAATGCCGGACTGAGACTAAAACCATCCGCATTCTGAAAAAATGAAACTATTTGATGTATATTCTCTCTATGACATAGAGCCTGTCCGTGGCAGCGGGAGCTATGTGTTTACAGCTGACGGTACACAATACCTTGACTTCTACGGAGGCCATGCCGTCATTTCCATCGGTCATGCCCACCCCCATTATGTCAAAGCCGTTGCAGATCAGGTGGCACGCCTTGGCTTTTACTCAAATTCCGTGGTCAACACGTTGCAATCTGATTTCGCCGCTCGTTTTGGCAAGGCATGTGGATATGATGATTATAGTCTGTTTCTTTGCAACAGCGGAGCGGAAGCTAATGAAAATGCTGTCAAACTGGCTTCGTTTCATACCGGTCGAAGCCGTGTGCTCGCATTCAAGAGTGCTTTCCATGGCCGTACTTCAGGAGCTGTGGCTCTGACGGACAACCAAAAGATTGTCGCTCCGTTCAACGAGACAGAAAATGTCTCATTTGCTCCGCTGAACGATCTGGCTGAGGCTGAAAAAATGTTGCGGCAGGGCGATTTTGCGGCCGTGATAGTTGAGGGCATACAGGGTGTTGCCGGAATACGTGTGCCTGACGATTCTTTCCTTCAGGGTCTTCGGAATTTGACCAAAGATCTTGGTGTCGTTCTGATTCTTGATGAGATTCAGTCGGGTTATGGCCGGACAGGACTGTTTTTCGCTCACCAATATGCAGGTATCAGGCCCGATATTATCACTTGTGCCAAAGGTATCGCCAATGGTTTCCCGATGGGTGCCGTTCTGATCTCTCCGGAATTCAAGGCGCATAAAGGTATGCTCGGAACTACATTCGGGGGCAACCATCTTGCATGCGCGGCTGCAACAGCGGTCATTGAGGTGATAGAATCGGAAGATCTGATAGCTAATGCCGCAATGGTAGGTTCTTTCCTGCTTGACGAGCTTCGCGCGATACCGCAGCTCAAGGATGTGCGTGGTCGGGGGCTTATGATAGGATTTGATGTCGATGGTTCGGCAGCGGATCTCCGGCGGAAACTATTGTTTGAAAAGCATATTTTTACCGGAGGTGCCGGCGAGCATACATTGCGTCTTCTTCCGGCTCTCGGTGTGTCGCTCGATCAGGCTGAGATTTTTATTAAAGCATTAAAGGAGGTTATATGAAGAAATTTACTAATGTTCAGGATATTGGGTCGTGGCGCGATGCTGTTAAGGAAGCCCTTGAGATAAAAAATAATCGTTTCGCATGGCAACATTTGGGTCGCAACCGCACGTTGCTCATGATCTTTTTCAATTCATCGTTGCGCACCCGGTTGAGCACACAAAAGGCCGCCATGAATCTCGGCATGAATGTGATGGTGCTTGATGTCAATCAGGGCGCATGGAAGCTGGAGACTGAGCGCGGTGTTATCATGGATGGCGATAAGGCGGAACACCTGCTGGAGGCTATCCCTGTGATGGGGTGCTATTGCGATCTGATCGGCGTGAGGTCTTTTGCCGGTTTGACGGATCGCGATGCCGACTATCAGGAACGTGTGATCAGTCAGTTCGTTCGTTATTCAGGTCGTCCGGTGTTCAGCATGGAGGCGGCCACGCGTCATCCGTTGCAGAGCTTCGCCGATTTGATAACCATAGAAGAACACAAGATCAAAGAACGTCCCAAAGTTGTACTGACATGGGCTCCGCACCCAAAATCACTTCCACAGGCTGTTGCTAATTCATTCTGTGAATGGATGAATGTGACAGATTATGATTTTGTTGTAACTCATCCGGTGGGGTATGAACTTGCCCCCGAGTTCGTCGGAAATGCACGTGTGGAATATGACCAGAGGAAAGCATTTGAAGGAGCCGATTTCATATATGCCAAAAACTGGTCGGCATATTCCGGAGATAATTACGGCAAGGTATTATCTATGGATCGGAGTTGGACTGTCGATGCGGAGAAAATGGCTCTTACCGACAATGCCTATTTCATGCATTGTCTGCCGGTCAGACGTGGGATGATTGTCACGGACGAGGTGATAGAATCTCCACGTAGCCTCGTTATTCCGGAGGCTGCGAACCGCGAGATCTCCGCCCAGACAGTTATTAAACGGATGCTTGAGGATTTATGACATAATTAGCGAGTGTTATGTATGATATAGATCGTATTAGAGTGGTGAAAATCGGTGGAAATGTTATTGACGATCCAAATGCGTTGGCCGATTTTCTGGAAAAATTCTCACGATTAGCCGGCCCTAAGGTGCTTGTCCATGGTGGCGGAAAAGAGGCGACAAGGGTTGCTTCCGGCCTCGGCATTGAGGCAGTGATGATCGATGGGCGCCGGGTGACCGATGCCGCGATGCTTGATGTCTGCACAATGGTATATGCCGGACAGATTAACAAACGCATCGTGGCTGCTATGCAGGCTCGCGGAATGGATGCAATCGGACTGACGGGAGCGGATGGAAATGCAGTGACCGCGGTGCGTCGCCATCCGGTTCCTATCGACTATGGATTTGTAGGGGACATTGATCCGCTTGATGTCAATGATAGATTCCTGATCCGGCTGCTAAATGCAGGTATGGTTCCGGTGATATGTGCGATCATGCACGACGGTAACGGCCAATTGCTGAACTGCAATGCCGATAGTGTTGCATCTGCTGTTGCAATGGGCTTGTCGCGTCAGGTTGCCACAGATCTCATATTCTGTTTTGAAAAGCCCGGCGTGCTGGCCGATGTCGACAGGGATGATTCGCTGATAAGGACAATAGATGGCGATTCGTATGTGACGTTGCGTGCATCCGGTGTCATCAGCAAAGGTATGATTCCCAAACTGGAAAATGCCATGAACGCATTGCGCGGAGGTGTGTCGGCTGTTATTATCAAAAGTGCTTCAAACCTGCTTGAGGCCGAAGGAACCGTGATCACATTATGAAAGTGCAGTTTGATCCGGTCGTTTTGCTTTCGCGCATGATATCGGTTCCTTCGGTGTCGAGATCGGAAGCCGATGTGGCAGATTTGCTTGAGGCCGAAATGATGCGCCTTGGCCTGTCACCCCATAGATTTCTGAACAATATATGGGCTGTTTATCCCGGTTACAGTAGTGCGCGACCCACATTGATGCTAAATTCCCATATCGACACGGTGCGCCCGGCGCAGACATGGAGCAGAGATCCGTTTTCTGCCGAGATAACCGGTGGGAAGCTGTATGGCCTGGGGTCAAACGACGCCGGGGCTTCTGCGGTCTGTTTGCTTGGAGCCTTTAATGAAATGAAAGGCCAGCGGTTGCCATTCAATCTTGTCCTTGCCCTGACCGCAGAGGAGGAGGTTATGGGAGAGGGTGGTATGCGTGCATTCCTGCCACATCTGGCGGCAGAAGGGATCTATATTGATATAGCTGTGGTCGGTGAGCCTACCGGATTTCAGCCGGCAGTAGCAGAACGTGGACTCGTGGTTCTTGATTGCGTCAGCCATGGGGTCAGCGGACATGCTGCACGACCTAATGAAGGCGTCAACGCCATATACAGAGCTATTGAGGATATAGGCAAGCTACGTGCTTTCAAGTTCCCGGAGGATAGTCCTGTCCTCGGCCCTGTCAGGATAGCTGTCACTATGATGGAATCGGGTACACAACACAATGTTATTCCTGATACCTGCCGGTGGGTGGCCGACGTCCGCACAACCGATGCTTATTCCAATGAGGAAACGGTTGAGATCTTGCGGTCGGTGGTGGATGCGGATCTGACTCCGCGTTCCACGAGGATTCAGGCATCGGTCATTGACACGGCGCATCCACTTGTCAAGGCTGCGGTCGGTTTGGGTGGGACTCCTTATGTTTCCCCCACAACGTCGGATATGGCACTGATGCATGGCATCCCATCGTTGAAGATCGGTCCGGGACAATCGTCCAGAAGCCATACGGCCGACGAGTATATAATGATAGATGAATTGAAAACCGGGCTTGACGGTTATATCAAGCTATTAAATAATCTCTCTAAAGAATATTGAATATGAAGCTATGGAACAAGGGCTTTGAACCTGATAAAATGATTGAGGAATTTACGGTTGGCAATGATCGCGATCTTGATCTGTTGTTGGCGCGATATGATGTTGAGGGTTCTCTCGCGCATATCGCCATGCTCGAGAGCATCGGTCTGTTGACAAAGGAGGAACTTACCGCTTTGACGGGAGAACTTAAAGAAATTCTGGCAATAATTGATCGTGGGGAATTCATTATAGAGCCGGGTGTTGAGGATGTGCATTCACAGGTGGAATTGATCCTTACCCAGCGGCTTGGCGATGTTGGTAAGAAAATACATTCCGGTCGCTCCCGGAATGATCAGGTGCTTGTCGATCTGAAATTGTTCATGCGCAAGGAGATGCAACGCGTCGCCAAGGCCGTTGCAGGACTTTTTGATAAGTTGCAGCAGCTTAGCGAGCGTCATAAGGATGTGCTGATGCCTGGATACACACATCTGCAGGTCGCTATGCCGTCGTCGTTCGGCTTGTGGTTCGGGGCCTATGCGGAGACTTTAGTTGATGATATGCGGTTTGTATCCGCTGCTTACGATGTGGCGAACCAGAATCCTCTTGGTTCAGCCGCAGGTTATGGATCATCCTTTCCGCTCGACAGGAAGATGACCACGCAACTGCTTGGTTTCGCTGATCTCCATTATAATGTGGTTGCCGCACAGATGAGCCGGGGGAAGACAGAACGGGCAGTGGCAATGGCTATCTCGGCTGTCGCTTCCACGCTTGGGCGTTTTGCCATGGATGTGTGTATGTTTATGTGTCAGAACTTCGGGTTTATCTCTTTCCCGGATGAATTGACCACCGGTTCCAGTATCATGCCGCATAAGAAAAACCCGGATGTCTTTGAGATCATGCGCGGCAAGTGCAACCGATTGCAGTCATTGCCTAATGAGATAGCATTGCTTACGGCCAATCTGCCATTGGGTTATAACCGCGATCTTCAGCTTATGAAAGATATAATTTTTCCGGCCTCTACAGAGTTGACAAGTTGTCTGGAAATATGTGTCATGATGCTCGATCATATTATTGTTAAAGACGGAATTGTGGATGATCCTCGCTATGATTATATGTTCACGGTTGAGGATGTGAACCGGCTCACATTGGATGGAATGCCCTTCCGCGATGCCTATAGGACTATCGGCATGCAGGTGCAGCGAGGGGAGTACCGGCCAACGCGCAGTGTCAGTCATACACACGTGGGAAGCATCGGGAATCTGTGTAACGACCAGATCCGGGAGAAGATGCGCGAGGTCGCCGCGCATCTTGGAGTCCAGGTCTGAAGCAAAGATATGTTGTGCAGCATATTCGTTGTAATATTCGGAAAAAATTCTATAATTTTGAAGACACAAAAGCATAGTATAACTAATTATTCATTTCAATAACCTTAAATTTATTTATGGAAAATCCTTTGTTTTGGCTCGTGCCGATTTCGTCTTTGATCGCGCTCGGGCTTGCCCTCTATTTCTACAGATGGATGAAAGGGCAGGATGAAGGCACGGAACAGATGCGCCGGATCGCCGCGCATGTCCGTAAGGGTGCCATGTCCTATCTCAAACAGCAGTACAAGATCGTCGGTTTTGTTTTCCTGGCTCTTGTTATCCTTTTCTCAGTGATGGCCTATGGTTTTGGAGTTCAGAATTCATGGGTTCCCATTGCATTCCTGACCGGTGGCTTTTTCAGTGGTCTCGCAGGCTATCTCGGCATGAAAACGGCCACATACGCTTCCGCCCGTACGGCCAATGCTGCCCGGGAGTCTCTCAACTCAGGCCTTAAGGTGGCTTTCCGCTCTGGAGCCGTGATGGGTCTTGTGGTTGTTGGCCTTGGACTTCTTGATATCTCGTTCTGGTACATACTGTTGAACAGCATTGATCTTGGACTGGAGGGTACAGCGAAACTCACCATGATCACCACCACAATGCTGACCTTTGGAATGGGTGCCAGCACGCAGGCACTGTTTGCCCGTGTCGGTGGTGGCATATACACAAAAGCTGCGGACGTAGGTGCGGATCTTGTTGGAAAAGTTGAGGCCGGCATCCCTGAGGATGATCCTCGCAATCCTGCGACAATCGCCGATAATGTTGGTGACAATGTTGGTGACGTGGCCGGTATGGGTGCCGACCTGTATGAATCCTACTGCGGATCGATACTTGCCACTGCGGCACTTGGCGCAGCTGCTGGAGCCGTCGGATTCACAGACATGGCTCAGGGCTCGGTTGAATTGCAGACAAAGGCTATCCTCGCTCCTATGCTGATTGCAGCGGTAGGTATCATCCTGTCAATTATCGGCATATTTGCTGTTAAGACCAAGGAGAATGCCTCGATCAAGAACCTTCTCGGTTCTCTTGCAGTCGGTACAAATCTCAGCTCATTGCTTATTGTTGCCGCAACATTCACTATTCTTTGGGCTCTTGAAATACCAAACTGGATCAATCTGTCGTTTGCCGTTGTTGTCGGGCTGCTTGTAGGTCTGGTTATCGGTCAATCAACAGAATATTACACCTCGCAGTCCTATCGTCCCACAAAACGTCTTGCGGAAAGTGGACAGACCGGCCCTGCGACAGTGATCATATCCGGTGTTGGCCTGGGAATGGTTTCAACGGCAGTCCCTGTGATATCGGTTGTGTTCGGTATCATTATGTCTTATTGGCTCGCGTCAGGTTTTGATTTTGCCAATATCTCTTGGGGACTTTACGGAATAGGCATTGCGGCTGTCGGCATGCTCTCCACGCTTGGAATCACTCTTGCCACCGATGCTTATGGCCCGATCGCGGATAATGCCGGTGGTAATGCGGAGATGAGCGGTCTGGGAGAAGGTGTCCGCCGCCGCACTGACGCTCTCGATTCGCTCGGAAACACTACTGCCGCAACAGGCAAGGGCTTTGCCATCGGTTCTGCCGCTTTGACCGGACTTGCGCTTCTCGCATCGTACATTGAAGAGATCCGTATGGGATTGCAGCATATCGGACAGAAATTCATTCAGGTCGGAACCACTATTGATCCGGAGACACTTGAGAAAATACCGAACAATGTTGATGTCACAACGGCAACATTCACTGATTTCATGGTGTATTATGATGTGACACTGATGAATCCTATGGTTTTGTCCGGCATGTTTATAGGAGCCATGATGGCATTCCTGTTCTGTGGCCTGACCATGAATGCGGTTGGTCGCGCCGCATCCCATATGGTAGAGGAAGTGCGCCGTCAGTTCCGTGAGATCAAGGGTATTCTTAGCGGTGAGGCAGAACCCGATTATGCACGTTGTGTGCAGATCTCAACCAAAGGAGCGCAGCGAGAGATGGTGTTCCCGTCACTTATGGCTATCCTTGTTCCTATAGTTGTAGGGTTGGTGTTTGGCGTTCCCGGCGTGATCGGTCTGCTTTGCGGAGGCCTTGCAGCCGGTTTTGTCCTCGCGGTTTTCATGGCTAATGCCGGTGGAGCGTGGGATAATGCCAAGAAATATATTGAAGAAGGCAACTTCGGTGGCAAGGGCAGCGATGTCCACAAGGCAACTGTGGTTGGTGACACGGTAGGTGACCCGTTCAAGGATACCTCCGGCCCGAGCCTTAATATCCTGATCAAGCTTATGTCGATGGTTGCCATAGTGATGGCAGGACTCACAGTCAGCTTCTCTTTGTTCGATTGATCGGATTGTATAATGATAGCGGAGGCCTTGATAAAGCATCAAGGCCTCCGTTTGATATATATGGTTGTGTGATGTTTATTTGGCTGCGGTCTTCTCGGCATATGTCTCCTTGATGAGCCACACTGCTGCCGCACCGATAAGCAGGAAGATACCGGCGAGAACCAGCATGGCCACCTGGCTGCCGCCAACAAGATGGAGTATCACTCCACCAAGAGCTGCCGCTACAATCTGAGGAATGCATATCGTGCCGTTGAACAGGCCGAGATACATACCCATGTTTTTGCCGGAAATGGAGTTGGTGAGGATTGTGAACGGGAGCGCGAGCATAGCGGCCCATGCGCATCCGATCAGAACGTATGAGGCGAAGAGGCCATATTTATTGGTTATGAACATGGTTGATATGAACCCGATGGCTCCAAGGATTAGACTGAGAGAGTAGACAACCCGATGGTTCTTGAACAATGGAATTGCCATAGCCCAGATAACAGAGCCTACGGCCTGGACGGCGAACAGGACTCCTACCCAGTTTCCTGCTTCCTGATAAGCCTGCGTCTGGGTCTCGGTAGTTCCCCAGACCTGAGAGGCTATGGCTCCATTGGTGTAGGTCCACATGTACATGAATGCAGCCCAGCAGAAAAATTGTACAAGTCCGATGGTCCAGAATGTGCGTGGCGCATTGCGTAACAGGGTGAACACACTGCTGCTTTGATGCTTCTCCGCTTCAGTGATTCCGTGGAATGCGGCATACTCTTTCGGTGGCATCTCCTTGATGGTCAGAAAACTGTAGATAACGCACAGGATCAGAACGGCGGCACCGATGTAGAATGAGTAGGTCACGGTGTCGGGTACTTGGCCTTCCGGCGCGAGATTGCTGATGCCAATGGCTGTGAGTGTGATGGGTGCGAGGTATCCTACGAGGCTTCCGGCGTTGCAGAGGAAGCTCTGGATGGAGTAGGCGAGTCCTTTCTGACGTTCGTTGACCTGATCGCCAACAAGCATTTTGAAGGGTTGCATGGCCATGTTGATCGACGTGTCGAGAAACATCAGGGCGATGAATCCGAAAGCCATGGCTCCGGCTACGGAAAGGCCGAAACTTCCGGCATTTGGAAGCAGGCACATTACGATCACTGCAATAGCCGCACCTAAAAGAAGATAGGGAAGTCGACGCCCCAGCCGGTTCCATGTCCGGTCTGAAGCGAAGCCGATGATCGGTTGAACGATTATGCCCATGAGTGGTGGCAGAATCCAAAAATAGCTGAGTTTGTGGGGATCGGCTCCAAGTGTGGAGAAAATGCGTGAAATGTTTGCGCTCTGGAGAGCGTAGGCAATCTGCACGCCGAAAAATCCGAAGCTCAAATTCCAGAGCTTCCAGAACCCGAGGTCGGGTTTGGCTTTTAAATGGCTCATAAAAAATAGAATCACTGCCTGTTCTCTTTCAGGCCTATGTTTGTAAGTATGATATTGAAAAATGGTATGTTCGGGAGGGGAGGGAGAATGAGAATGAGTGTGTCGGCAGGATGTCAGTCAACAAGAGAGTACATCCATGCTATTTCCTGAGCCCAGATATCTGTATCGGGGGTTTCGAGTATCAATGGTATGGAGTCCATCCGTGGATCGTTCATCAGCATTTTGAAAAAGTCGGCTCCTATCATGCCTTTGCCGAGAGATTCATGGCGGTCCACCTTTGAGCCAAGACCTTTCTTGGTGTCGTTGATGTGCATGGCACTAAGATATTCCCAGCCGATCAGGTCGCCGAACTCATCCCATGCGGCTTTGTAGCCCTCGGGGGTTGCGAGATCGTAACCGGCGGCGAACGCATGGCAGGTGTCGATGCAGACTCCAACGCGTTTTTTGTCTTCAACGCCATCGATTATACGGCGTATCTGGTCAAAAGAGAATCCGAGATTTGATCCTTGTCCGGCAGTGTTTTCGATCACGGCTTTAACACCTGATGTCTTGTCAAGGGAAATGTTGATCGATTCTGCTATCCTGTCAAGGCAATCGTTGATTTCGATTTTCTTCAGGTGGCTGCCCGGATGAAAGTTAAGCATAGTCAGCCCCAATTGTTCGCAACGTTGCAGTTCGTCAAGAAATGCCTTGCGTGATTTTTCGAGTCCTTCCGGATCAGGCGAACCGAGATTGATCAGATAGCTGTCGTGAGGCAGAATGCGTTCCGGTGTGTATCCCAGACGTTCGCAATTAGCCTTGAACGCGATTGCTTCCGCTTCCGGAATGGCCGATGAAAACCAACGCGACGGATTTCTGGTGAACAAGGCGAATGCTTTTGCCCCGATCTCCGCAGCGTTTACCGGAGCTTGGCTTACTCCTTTGGATGCTGATACATGTGCTCCTACAAATTTCATTTTCGTCTTTCTTTACGCAAATTAATGAATCACATTGCAAATCTAACAATAATAATCGACTTTGTCATAACGCAGGAACAAAAAAAATATGGTTTTTCGCCATGATCAATTAAAAGTAATTATCTTTGCAAGTAAATATCACATAAAACACAGACACCAATGCTGATTATTGGAATAGCAGGCGGTACTGGTTCAGGCAAAACCACCGTCGTCAATAAAATCATAAAAAGTCTGCCGGCCGGCGAGGTTGCCGTTTTGCCGCAGGATTCATATTATAAGGATTCAAGCCATATACCGCCGGAGGATCGCAGTAAGATCAATTTTGATGAGCCGGCGGCTATCGAGTGGTCGCTTCTTGTTGATCAGCTCGCACAGCTCAAGGAAGGAAAGAATATCGAGATGCCGACATATTCCTATCTCACATGTACCCGGCAGGAGGCAACGGTCACTGTGGAACCGCGCGATGTGGTGATCGTAGAGGGTATTCTTGTGCTCAATGATCCCGTGTTGCGCAATATGATGGATGTAAAGGTATTCGTCGATGCGGATGCGGACGACAGACTGATCCGTGTGATTGCACGTGACTGTGTGGAGCGTGGCCGAACACCGATGGCTGTGATCAACCGCTATCAGGATGTCCTGAAACCGATGCATTCAATGTATATCGAGCCGTCCAAGCGTTTTGCCGATCTGATTGTGCCTCAGGGAGGAAACAATATCGTTGCCATCAATCTGCTGACAGACTATATCGAGGCACGTTTGCGCAAGGCTAATCGCGAACATCAACTCTGATTACGTAGGAAATGGAAGAAGATTTGGATAAGGTGACTGAGAGTGTGGAAGCGGATCATAAAATGGTGCTCCGCACGGATAATCTCGTGAAAAAATATGGTCAGCGAACGGTTGTCAACCATGTCTCCATAGATGTCACGCAGGGAGAGATTGTAGGTCTTCTTGGCCCTAATGGCGCAGGTAAGACCACGACGTTCTATATGACTGTGGGGCTGATAACGCCGAATGAAGGTCAGATTTACCTTGACGACCAAAATATAACGAAATTTCCTGTATATAAACGTGCCCACCTGGGAATCGGCTATCTTGCACAGGAGGCTTCCGTGTTCCGCAAGATGACTGTGGAGGATAATATCAAGTCTGTGTTGGAGATGACCGGTACTTCAAAAGAGTATCAGCGTGAAAAATTGGAGACACTACTTGAGGAATTTAATCTCGTAGACCGAAGGAAGAACTATGGCGACAGGCTTTCAGGTGGCGAACGTCGCCGTACGGAGATAGCCCGTTGTCTTGCAATCAGCCCCAAGTTTATAATGCTCGACGAACCTTTTGCTGGCGTCGATCCTATAGCGGTTGAAGATATACAAAGTGTTGTGTATAAGCTTAAAGAGAAGAATATAGGGATTCTTATAACTGACCATAATGCCAATGAAACACTGAATATTACAGACCGTGCATATCTGCTGTTCGATGGCAAGATATTGTTTCAGGGAACATCCGAACAGCTTGCTGAAAATCCTATCGTAAGGGAGAAATATCTCGGACGTGGATTTATGTTCAACAGAAAGAAATTTAACTCGTAGTTTTTCAGGTTAATAAATAAAAGCTATATTTGCAACACCATTATAATAAGACTTTAATCATTATTTGATATCATGACAGAAAAGAAAAAAGAACTGCTGTTTGACCAGTTCCCTCCCGTTTCTACAGAAGAATGGAAGGCAAAAGTGGAAGCCGACTTGAAAGGGGCTCCTTTTGACAAGAAATTGGTATGGCGAACCAACGAGGGCTTCAACGTACAGCCAATGTACCGCGCCGAGGATATCGCCGATCTTAAAACAACTGATTCGCTCCCTGGTGAGTATCCATTTGTCCGCGGAACACGTACAGACAATGATTGGCTGACACGTCAGGAAATTATTGCCGGATCTGCAAAGGAAGCAAATGAAAAGGCGCTTGATGTATTGACTAAGGGTGTCAACTCTCTTGGTTTTAAAATCAAGGACGCTACTCCCGAAGAATTATCAACCCTTCTCAATGGCATTGATGTTGAGAAAGTCGAACTTAACTTCTCATGCTGTGTGAAGAAAGCGCTTCTGTTTGCTTCGGTACTCGTGGATTATCTGAAAGCAAACGGACTTGAGGCTAAATTCCGTGGCTCGATTGATTTCAACCCCTACAAGAGAGCATTGAAACATGGCGTTGAATTCCCGGGCGATGTTTGTGCGCTCGCAGTGAAGATGCTTGATGCTGTCAAGGATGTGCCCGGATTGAAAGTTCTGTCGGTTAATTCCGATATGCTGTCAAATGCCGGTGCTTATATATTCCAGGAATTAGGCTATGCTCTTGCATGGGGCGCTTCGTGGCTCACCATGTTGACCGATGCCGGTGTCGATGCAGCGGTTGTTGCATCCCGTATAAAATTCAATATGGGTATCTCAAGCAACTATTTCATGGAGCTTGCCAAATTCCGTGCGGCACGCATGCTTTGGGCTCAGATCGTAAAACAATATGGCGTGGCTGAGGATCTCTGCAAGATGGCTGTTCATGCATCCACTTCTCGTTATAACCAGACCATCTATGATGCGCATGTCAACCTGCTCCGTAGCCAGACTGAGACAATGTCGGCTGCATTGGCCGGTGTTGATTCGATCACAACCGTTCCGTTTGATACTCCCTATCAGACACCTGACGATTTCTCTGAGCGTATTGCACGCAACCAGCAGTTCCTTCTCAAGGAGGAAAGCCACCTTGACAAAGTTGTCGATCCTGCCGGTGGTTCCTACTATGTTGAGACCTTGACCGTCTCGATAGCCAATGAGGCATGGAAGCTCTTTATCGAGGTGGAGGAAAACGGTGGCTTCTTCGCACAGGTTACTAATGGCGATGTGCAGAAAGCGATCCGTGAGACATCGGAAAAACGTCACACAGATGTTGCCCGTCGTAAAGAAATTCTTCTTGGCACGAACCAATATCCGAATATCAATGAAATGGCTGCCGGTAAGATTAAGAATTCAGAAGGATGTGGTTGTGGTTGCGGCATGGAAGAAAATGCCGGTGCCGGACTTCCTGTCAGCCGTGCGGCAAGTGATTTTGAGGCGCTCCGTCTGGCGACAGAGGCTGCTTCCAACCGTCCCAAAGTGTTCATGCTGACAATCGGCAATCTCGCTATGCGTCTTGCTCGTGCTCAGTTCTCAACCAACTTCTTCGGTTGTGCAGGTTACGAGATCATTGACAATCTTGGATTTGAAACTGTAGAGAAAGGTGTTGACGAGGCTCTTGCAAAAGGAGCGGATATCGTGGTTCTGTGTTCTTCGGATGATGAATATGCAACGCTTGCTCCCGAGGCATTCAAGTATCTTGATGGCCGCGCTGAATTCGTAGTGGCCGGTGCGCCTGTATGCACAGACGATCTGAAGGCTATCGGCATAAATGATTTTGTGCATGTGCGTTGCAATGTGCTTGAAACTCTCCGTGATTTCAACAACCGACTTTTGAAATAAAAATTCTCACCCAACAATATAATTCAATCCAACTATGAAACCGGATTTTAAAACCATAGATATTGCAAAAGACGCCTTCGGCGCAAAGCATGCACCGGTGGCTACGGGTGAAGAGTGGCTCACCCCGGAACTGATCCCAGTTAAAAATATATACACTAAGGACGATCTTGAAGGACTTGAACACTTGAACTACGTGTCCGGATTGCCTCCGTTCCTGCGTGGTCCGTATAGCGCAATGTATCCGTTGCGTCCTTGGACCATCCGTCAGTATGCCGGATTCTCAACGGCTGCAGAGTCAAACGCTTTCTATCGTCGTAATCTTGCGGCAGGTCAGAAAGGTCTGTCAGTTGCATTCGACCTTGCCACACACCGCGGCTATGATGCCGATCATGAACGTGTGGTAGGTGACGTTGGAAAAGCAGGTGTGTCGATTTGCTCTCTCGACGACATGAAAGTACTTTTCGATGGTATTCCATTGAATAAGATGTCTGTTTCGATGACCATGAACGGTGCTGTGCTTCCTGTGCTTGCATTCTACATCAATGCCGGACTGGAACAGGGTGCTAAGCTTGACGAGATGGCCGGTACGATCCAGAATGACATCCTTAAGGAATTCATGGTTCGTAACACATACATTTATCCGCCGGAATTCTCGATGCGCATTATCGCTGATATCTTTGAGTACACATCGCAGAATATGCCTAAGTTCAACAGCATCTCTATCTCCGGCTACCACATGCAGGAGGCTGGCGCTACCTGTGATATCGAGCTGGCATATACTCTTGCAGATGGTCTGGAATACCTGCGTGCCGGTGTTAATGCCGGAATGGATATTGACGCTTTCGCTCCGCGCCTGTCGTTCTTCTGGGCTATCGGTATGAACTTCTTCATGGAGATCGCTAAGATGCGTGCGGCACGTATGCTCTGGGCTAAGATCGTGAAGCAGTTCAACCCCAAGAATCCGAAATCACTTGCTCTGCGTACACACTCACAGACATCCGGATGGTCGCTCACCGAACAAGATCCGTTCAACAATGTAGGCCGTACCTGTATCGAAGCTATGGGAGCTGCTTTGGGTCACACCCAGTCACTCCATACCAATGCTCTCGACGAGGCTATCGCGCTTCCGACTGATTTCTCTGCGCGTATTGCTCGTAATACCCAGATCTATATCCAGGAGGAGACCATGATCACCAAGCAGGTTGATCCATGGGCCGGTTCTTACTATATCGAGGCTCTGACTGATGAGATTGCACACCGTGCATGGAATCATATTCAGGAAATCGAGAAGCTCGGTGGCATGGCTAAGGCTATTGAAACCGGTCTGCCGAAACTGCGTATTGAAGAGGCTTCAGCCCGTACACAGGCTCGTATCGACTCCGGTCGTCAGACCATTGTAGGTATCAACAAGTATCGTCTTGATCATGAAGATCCGATCGATATTCTTGAGATTGATAATACTGAAGTGCGTAAAGAGCAGATCGAGCGTCTTAACGATGTCAAATCGCATCGCGATGAGGCTAAGGTTAAGGAAGCTTTGGCTGCAATTACAGAATGTGTGCGCACGAAAGAAGGCAATCTTCTTGATCTTGCAGTCAAGGCTGCCGGCTTGCGTGCCACATTGGGTGAAATTTCTGACGCCTGCGAGGAAGTCGTGGGACGTTATAAGGCTGTAATCAGAACTATATCAGGCGTGTATTCAAGCGAAACCAAAAATGATGCCGATTTTGAGAAGGCACAGAAGATGTGTGAGGAATTTGCAAAACGCGAAGGCCGTCAGCCCCGTATCATGATTGCAAAGATGGGACAGGATGGACATGACCGTGGTGCGAAAGTCGTTGCTACCGGTTATGCCGATTGCGGTTTCGACGTCGATATGGGTCCGTTGTTCCAGACTCCGGCCGAAGCTGCGCGTCAGGCTGTAGAGAACGACGTGCATATTCTCGGTGTCAGCTCCCTTGCTGCCGGTCATAAAACGCTTGTTCCTCAGGTTATCGAAGAGTTGAAGAAACTTGGCCGCGAGGATATTATGGTGACTGCCGGAGGTGTTATCCCTGCGCAGGACTACGATTTCCTCTATCGCGCAGGCGTTGCGGCTATATTCGGTCCCGGCACCCGTATCCCTGTTTCTGCTATTAAGATGCTTGAAATTCTTATGGCTGAAGAATAATACAACTTCATACAATAAAAATGGTGGAATCGAGAAAATCGATTCCACCATTTTTTATGCATATATAAATTTTGTTATTGCAGGGTGCCGTTTTCAGCTTGCTGGATCATCTGTTTGTTGGCTGTGATGTAGATTTCCACTCGACGGTTCTGGGCACGACCTTCTGCTGTTTCGTTTGAGGCAACGTAATCAGCCATTGGGATTCCTTCAGCTGTGATTCTTGACCCGGAAACACCGCTGTTGACGAGGAATGTGCGAACGGCATCGGCACGTCCATTTGCAACGCGTTCGTTCACGGCCATTGTACCTGTATTGTCCGTATAACCGAAAATCTGTACATTCGTTTCAGGATTGCTGATCAGATTGGATGCAAATCCGGAAAGGGTCTGACGTTCGCTGGTGTTAAGGGTAGTTCCGTTTGTGGGGAACAGAATGCCGCTGTTGAAAGTCACCTTGATTGCCTGCAAACCATTCTGGTCTGTCACGGTCTCTACCTGTGCTTTCTGCGCCAGTTCCTCTTCCAGCTGTTTCTTCTGCTGATCCATCTTGCGCCCGATAAGAGTACCTGCACCGGCTCCTACGGCTGCGCCTATAGCCGCGCCAATACCGGCTCCTTTGCCACCCCCGATCAATGCACCGATACCTGCGCCAACTCCGGCACCACCACCGCCGCCGATCAATGCGCCTTTACCCATGTTTGTCATGCTGCTGCAACCGGCTGTGCCTACAAGGCAGAGTGACAACGCCGCGATTGTGAATACTTTTGATTTTTTCATTTTGGTTATGTGTTAAATTAATACTTTCTTGATTTTATGGCTTGGAAATAGTTCCTATACATTATTATACAAATAATATACTGCCTTTGTTTGTTGTCGGGTACAAAAATAGTATTAAATTTGCAGTAATCAAAAATATGCAATTTTTATGAGTAATAAAGGATTTTCTTACAATCACATGCGCGCACGTAAGTCCTCTCTTGTATATCATATAGGTGCATTGATTGCTGTCACCGCATGGGGACTATCCTTTATTAGTACGAAAATTCTACTTCAGGCAGGACTGGGTGCTGTAGAAGTGTACGTATATAGATCGCTGCTTGCATATTTATGCGTCCTCCTCGTTTGTCCACGTCCTATTTTATCAAATTCGCTATCTGATGAGTTGAAATTTCTCCTTGCAGGTATCTGTGGTAATTCATTATATTTCATTGCTGAGAATACTGCGATGAAATATACACTTGTTTCTAATGTTTCGCTTATTGTCACAACGGCACCGATTTTGACGGCGTTGCTCATTGGTGCAATGTATCGCAGTGAGCGACCTAACAGGGGCTTCCTGACCGGATCGGCCATCGCTTTTGCCGGTGTTGCATGTGTGATATTCAACAGTAGTTTTGTTGTTGAGGTTAATCCGCTTGGAGATATGCTTGCGGTTCTTTCTGCGGTATGTTGGGCGGTTTATTCCATTTTGCTGCGGCCTCTGAATGCAATCTACAGTGTATGGTTTATCACTCGCAAGACATTTTTCTACGGGGTGCTCACCGCGCTACCTTTCCTTGCTGTTGAGCCATCTCTGGTGGGATTGGACGTGCTGCTGCAACCTGCTGTGATCGGAAATCTATGCTTCCTGGCAATGGTTTGCTCAATGATCGCCTATGTCCTCTGGGCGGCCTCTATCAAGAAAATAGGCGTTATCAAATCGGGTAATTATTTGTATGTGAGTCCTATCGTTACGCTTCTTGCATCGGCTCTATATCTGAAAGAGCATGTGTCGATTGTTGGATATGCCGGATGTGCTTTGATCCTGATAGGAGTGATCTTGAGCGAGAAACTGTCTGCTCGGTTTAAGCGTTGAGAAATTCAATCTCATCTACAATCTGGAGTGCGGCCTGATGTGTCAGGTGGCAGTTTCTGTTGATCTCGGTTTGGGCGAGATTTTTGGTTTCCTGCTGATGTGTGTGTATGTGGTGCCATAAAAGGCGCATGGCTGCATAATGGGCTTTGTCCGAGTCGGTTCGGCATAACTTGTCTGCAAGTTCGAACGAAAAGGCAGTATGTCTGAGCAGATGATGGCATAGATTGTCGATAATCTCTGTCGATGGAGATTCTTCGATCCATTTTGATGCTTCAGCCTCAGTTATTTCGTCATGAGGCATAAGCATTGGCGCGAGAAGCAAGCTTTCCCGGGTTGTATTATTGGCCCAGATCGTTTCGGAAAGAGCTTTGTCTTGGCCAAACTCATTTGCGATGTCGCTGATCTGTGGTAGGTTAAGTCCGAAGATTATTTTGAATGGAGATCCGGCGCGTCGCAGTGTGTCGGCTATAATGCCGTTGCGCATGGCGAAGAAGCGGCGCTTGATCTGTTGCATGGTGTTGAATTCAGTAGTCATGTGTCAGGTAATTATGATGCAAATTTAGGAAATCGTTGGCGATCGGACAAATTGTGTGGGTCAGGCACGATTTTTGTTACGTGTTTTGCGTATCTTTGCATAAGTGATAATAAACCTCAAATCTCAATAATTTAACCATTTATCTTCTAATATATATGCATAAGTCTTACGTCGTATCATTGTGTCTCACTTTTTTGTCTGTCTGCAATATTTTTGCCGGGAATAAATTGATTACGGATATGCAGACGGAATATCTTGATATGCCGTTGGGAATTGACACGGAGCATCCGCGATTTACATGGCGTCTTGCATCCGGAAGTTCGTTCATGCCTGTCAGTTATGAAGTTTTTGTCGCTACAGATTCTGTAAAGATTGAGTCCGGAGTCTTAGATAAAGATGTACACGTTATTTCTGGCCCTCAAGGGAATGGACTGTTACGTCTGCCGGTAGTCTTAACGGCAGATGGGGTGTTGAAGCCGATGACAAAGTATTATTGGAGAGTAGTTATGTCGGATGCGGATGGGGAAAAGCTGGAATCTGATGTCGCCTCGTTTGAAACAGGGAAAATGAAGGATGGAAAATGGTTTGGCAACTGGATTTCAGATGGGAAAGGGAAAGACTTTCTGCCTGCTCCATATTTCCGTAAGGAATTTGATCTGGCGGATAAGCCTGTAAAAAGTGCGAGGGTGTATATTGCGGCAGCCGGAATATATGATCTGCGGGTGAACGGCAATGCTGTAGGCGATCATTTCCTCGATCCACTCTATACGCGCTACGATCGCCGGAATTTGTACGTGACACACGATGTGACAGATTTGTTGAATTCCGGCAGAAATGCTATCGGAGTTGTTCTTGGAAATGGATTTTATAATCACCAGAGCCTTGCCGTATGGAATTTTGAGAATGCACCATGGCGTAATCGTCCGGCATTTTGCCTTGACCTGATTGTGGAATATGAGGACGGCTCTAAGACAATTGTCCCAACAGATCTTAGCTGGAGAACATCAACGGGAGAGGTTGTGAGAAACAATATATATACCGGCGAGCATCGGGATTTCAATAAATGTCAGTTTGGCTGGGATAAAGCAGGCTTTGACGATAGTTCCTGGGTGGGAGTCGGTTTAAGAGGTGCTCCATCTAAGAATGTCACAGCGCAGCAAGCTCGTCCCATTAGGATTGACAGATTGTACAGACCGGAATCGGTTAATCATATATCGGATTCGGTTGCGATATATGATTTCGGGCAGAATATGTCGGGTGTCACTCGCTTGAAACTGCGAGGACAAAAGGGGGATATTGTAAAAATACGTCACGGCGAACGGCTGAACCCTGACGGAAGTCTTGACCAGTCCAATATCGATGTGTATTATCGTGGTGATAGATCAAAATACCCGTTTCAGACGGATATTGTGACATTGAGCGGTGGAGATGACCATTACACTGCCTCTTTCGGATACAAGGGATTCCGATATGTGGAAGTAACCGCGCCGGAGAGTTCCGATGTTGATATAGTCGCCGCGTTTGTGCATAGTGATGTGCCTTCTGTGGGGGAAATTAAGGCTTCGGAGCCTATTATCGAAAAACTGGTTCACGCAAGCCGTATGTCCTATCTCTCGAATTTAATGGGGCTGCCCACAGACTGTCCGCAACGTGAGAAAAACGGCTGGACAGGCGACGGACATCTTGCCATAGAGGCCGGCTTGTATAATTTTGATGGAATAACGATCTATGAAAAATGGCTTGCGGATCATCGTGATGAGCAACAACCCAATGGTGTCCTGCCGGATATTATTCCTACTGGTGGCTGGGGTTATGGTACGGATAATGGTCTGGATTGGACAAGTACGATTGCTATAATTCCATGGACGCTGTATGAATTCTATGGCGACAGCACTCCATTGTACGATAACTATGATGCTATCCGCCGATACGTAGATTATGTGGATGGCAGTAGCCCTGACCATCTGACCTCGTGGGGTAGGGGCGATTGGGTACCTGTGAGTGTTGGCTCGGACAAGGAATACACCTCTTCAATTTATTTCTATGTAGATGCCCGGATACTTGCCAAAGCTGCACGAATGTTCGGTTATGATGCTGATGCGGAAAAATATGAAGTTCTTGCGGAGAATATCAAAAGTGCCATCAATCATAAGTTCCTGGATTGTGAGAATGGAGTATATGCCGGAGGAACGCGGACAGAGCTAAGTATGGCTCTATATTGGGGGATAGTTCCGGAAGAATGCCGTCAGGCAGTGGCTTCCAAGCTCAATAATCTTGTCGTTTCGGATGATTACCATCTGAATGTTGGAGTTCTTGGTTGCAAGGCATTGCTTAATGCGCTGAGTGAGAACGGCTATGCTGAGACTGCCTATCGGGTAGCTGTTCAGGATAGTTATCCGTCATGGGGTTGGTGGATAAAAAACGGAGCTACGACATTGCTTGAAAACTGGGATCTTGATGCGGAACGGGATATTTCGGATAACCACATGATGTTTGGAGAAATCGGAGCCTGGTTTTATAAAGGGCTTGGCGGCATATACCCCGATCCGGAGGATCCCGGATTCCGACATGTCATATTACGTCCTTTCATGCCGAAGGATCTGAAATCTTTTTCAGCCAGACATAGATCACCTTATGGAGATATCGAGTCTTCATGGACAACGAAAGGACGGAAGATAGTTTATACTGCTATTGTGCCACCATTAACCACTGCAACCCTAACATTGCCGGATGGTTCAGTCCGTGAGATCAGTTCCGGAAAGCACAGCTTTGAAATCCGGCGATGATGCTACGCTAAATACGTCTTGCATATCTCCATGAAAGAGCTTACCTTTGCATGATAATTATAACTGTTGAATATAAATGACACATTGTCTGAAAAAAATAGGTCTGTTCGTGGTGCTCGCAATGGCATCGCTTTCGATCGCAGCTGCTATAACCGATTTACCTGTCAAAACTGTAAACGGACGGCAGTACCACTATTATGTAGTCCAGCCTCAGGAAACGGTTTATTCTCTATGCCGCCGTTTCGGAATTACACGTGATGAGCTTGTCGCGACAAATCCTTCCGTGGCTGATGGCTTGAAAGCAAACCAGACGCTTCTGTTCCCGGTTGATAATGGCATTAAAAACAAGTCAGTGACTGAAACCGCGACATATATGGTTCAGGGTGGAGATACCGGTTATGGCATCAGCCGCCGTTTCGGTATGTCTGTCGATGAATTCTATAAACTGAATCCTGAAGCCGTGTCCGGATTGAAAGCCGGTCAGTATGTCAAGGTAAAGAGAGCCGCGTCATCCTCTTCTCCTGTCGTTTCAGAGTCTTCAGATAAGAGAAATGAGTCGGGATATACAATCCGACAAGGGGAGACGTTGTATCAGATAGCTGTCCGAAACGGAATTTCGTTGGGCGAGCTGCTTGCTGCTAATCCGGGTCTGAATGCTGATAATTATCAGGCCGGCACTGTGATAAATATTCCGGCATCGACGTCGGAGCGTTCGGCAAAGGCTGTTGCGGTTCCTTCTGGAAAATATGTTGTCAAACAGGGCGATACGTTCTATGGAATTGCTCATGCTCATGGCATGGGAACGGATCAATTGCGTGCGGCGAACCCTAATATCGAGGTTTTGCAGCCCGAGATGGTAATAAATTTGCCACAAGCTTGTAGCGATGGCATGGAGCAGGCAAAAGAGATCCGTCAGGAGGCTGATCCTGTGACGGCTGTCGCTCCGGATGCCCCGACAATTGTTCAACAGGTTAATTCTGATACGTTAGTCATTGCATTGGCTTTGCCATTGAATGCATCTGCAACTGTGCGTGATGCCAGATCTACTAACTCAGTTGAGTTCTATCGCGGATTCGTATTGGCAGTAGACAGCATGAGAAATTATGGTCGCCCACTAAAGATTCTGACATACGATACCGAAGGATCTGAAGATAAGATCCGCCAGATTCTTGCTGATCCGGCGTTGCGTTCGGCCAATGTCATTGTGGCTCCGGATATGCAGAATCAATTGACTGACTTTGCGAAATTTGCGTCATCGAATGGTTCATACCTTCTCAATCTGTTTGTTATCAAGGATGAGCTTTATAAGTCGAATCCTTATATCATGCACTCCAATATTCCGCATGATGCAATGTATCGGAAAGCTATCAAATATTTTCTTGCAACGTTCCCGGATGTCACCCCCGTGTTCTTGAAACGTACCGGTGGAAAGACTGACAAGGTTGAGTATGTTGACCAACTGAAGAAGGCATTGTCGGCATCAGGCAGAAAATATCATGAGATTGAATTCAACGACAAACTTTCGGCTGCAACTCTGTCTAAGTTGCCGGCAGGTGTGAACTATGCGTTCATCCCGGTATCATCGTCGGTAAATGAACTGAACCGGTTGATCTCCGGTATTAACAAATACAAGGAAGAGCGCACCGATGGTGGCTCTGTGGCTCTTTGGGGATATGCCGAATGGCTCACAGCCAGAGGGGAAACACTGGAAAGCCTGCATAAGGCTAACTCATATATTTTCTCCCGGTTCTATTCCGTTGAGAAAGACTTTGACCAGGATAATCTTCAGGATGCCTTCCAGCGTTGGTACGGTGTCCGTATTGTAGATAAGGTACCCCGTCAGGGAACCTATGGTTTCGACACCGGTATGTTCCTGATCAACGCGCTTAATTCCAATAATGGAGATTTCAGCCGGCCATCGGCTCCATACGATGGAATCCAGAATGCGTTCCGTTTCGAGCGTGTACCAGGTGGTGGTCTGATCAACGACGAGATGTTCATGATTAATTTCGGTCCATCAGCATCAACCTTTAAATTCGGCATCTGATTATGATTTCCCGATTGCATTTTCTTGTGCGTATGCTTTCCGTGGCGGCAGTCGCGTTCTTTTCCGTCGCTGAGACCTCGGCGCAGCGTACTTACGAACCCCATTTCGATCTTGGCGGAAAAGCCGGTGTGACATTTTCAAACATGGCTTTTACACCCGGCATAGAGCAGTCCATGAATCAAGGTGTCACCGTGGGGCTTGCTGCACGATATACTGAGGAAAAATTATTTGGTCTGATTGGTGAACTTAAGATTTTCCAAAGCGGCTGGAAGGAAAAATTTGAGGAAACGGATTTTTCCTATTCGAGAACACTGACATATATTCAGCTCCCTATTCTGACACATATATATTTCGGCAGCTCTAAATTCAAGGGATTTGTAAATCTGGGACCATACGTCAGCTATATGATCGGGAGCAGCATATCTTCAAATTTCGATTATGAAAATCCTGCTGCTGTGGAGGGATTCCCCATTGAGAATCGCCATGTCAATCAGATGAGCATGCCGATCAAGAATAAATTCGACTATGGCATTCTTGCCGGTGCCGGAATAGAGTTTATAGTAAAAAAACGCCACTCGTTTATCCTCGAGGGACGCTATTACTATGGACTTGGAAATATCTTCTCGGCTAAGAAAAAAGATGAGTTTTCTGCATCCCGTGGAACGACTATCGAGGTGACACTTGGCTATCTTTTTCGTATAAAGTAATCCTGTACAGATACTTAGGATTCAAATCTCGATTTTACCGGTACATGTCAGTATCCGGAACATCAGGTCGTGCATCAGATCCCATTCTGATTGTCGGCTTCCGATGCCTTTGCTTTTGGTGTCGAATTCCCTGAGTGCAGTCAGAATCTCAATGCTTTTATAGGCATTGTAGTTGCGCATTCCTTTAGTGTAACGTTCAAGCTGTTTAGGCCATTTTATCCCCAGTTCCGACATCAGTGCGTTGGGCGATTTGTCGCGGGCGAACTGACAGACCATAAGGTTGGAGAAATAGCTGAATATGGCGGCTATGGTCAGCACGCCCGGATTTTTCTTGGGATTGCTCCGGAAATAGTTGATTATGCGGAACACTTTTGCTGAATCCTTGGCTGCAATGGCATCTACAAGCTCAAAATTGTTGAAGTCCTTGCTAACACCGACATTGCGCTCAATGCTCTCAGGTGTGATCAAGGCTCCTTTCCCAAGCACTAGAGCCATTTTATTGATCTCGTTATAGAGTTTTGCAACATCAAGGCCTATGAAATCGCGTAGCATTGCTATTCCTTTTGGCTCTATGGTCAGCCCCTTGTCTTTTACGAGCGATGCAATCATCGGGTCGATATTGCGCTCTGTAGGACGTTTGGATTCAAACATCACTCCGCCATTGGCCTTGGCTTTGTCAAGCAGATCCTTACCTTTCGCTTTATCGCCACGGAAACAGATCACAAGGACAGTTGATGGATTTGGATTTTCGGCGTAAATGTGCAATTTGTTGATGAGATCGGCTCTCACAGCCTGAGCTTCCTTTAAGATCACGACTTGACGTTCCGACATCATAGGGAAACGTTTGCATGTTGCCATTACAGTTTCCGGTGTGATTTCAGGAGCATATAGGGCATATAGATTGAAATCTCGTTCATCTTCCGGCACGAGAGCCTCAAAATCTTTCACAAGCTCATCAATGAAATATCCTTCCTCTCCTGAAAGAATATAAATTGGGGCAAGCTGACGTTTCTTGATCGCCAACTTGATCTCTTGGAAAGTCTGGTTATTCGCGCTTGATGCCATGATATTGTTTAAATCGGTTCGTTTGCTGAACAAAAATAATACAAATCATCTTCAATCACAAATTTCTTTTTTGCGTCTGATGTTGTTTCCTGAAAAATATGTTGTAATTTTGATCTGAAAATTTTCCGATGAACTATGTCAGGTGATTTCCCAACTCGTTTCCCTAAATTGAATCTTCCTCCGGCGGATTTGAAGCTGCGGCATATTGAGAATGGCCGCATGGAGGTCTTCGACCGCTGGCGAGGACGGTGGGTCGCCTTGACCCCTGAGGAATGGGTGCGTCAGCATTTTGTGACAATGATGGTTGCGACTAAAGGTTACATGTCGGGGCGCATTGCCAATGAGATTTCCCTTTCGCTCAATTCGATGAGCCGACGTTGCGATACCGTAGTCTACGATGATTCGATGCACCCCGTTATGATAGTGGAATATAAGGCACCCGATGTCAGGATCTCACAAGCCGTATTTGAACAGATAGCGCGCTACAGCATGGTGCTGCGCGCGCCTTATCTTGTTGTCAGCAACGGCCTTGTCCACTATTGTTGCAGAGTGGACTATAAGACCGGCTCGTGTTCGTTCCTTTCTGAATTGCCCGACTATTCGTCGATTGTGTAGTCAACGCATGCGCGTCCGGCTTTGTGACCGGCAATGATTTCCACGGCTGCCAGATGTGCCGGATGAGCTGAATATGCAGCTATATCTGCAAGGGTCTCAGCTTGAGCTATGAGTACAAGATCCCATTGTTCGGCCGGATTTTCGTTGAGACCCACTTCAATGCTTTTGAGTTCTTCGATCTGTTGCGGCAGTGCCAAGAGGGCATCGCGGAATCTCGTGGCAACTTCGCGGCGTATTTCCGGTGAGCCGGCAAACTGGAATGTCACTACATGTTTTACCATATCTTTTTCTTATTGGTTTTATTTTAATACAGACGTTCACGTGCGGCGATGACTTTTTCGTCGGTGATGTAGTCATCGTAGTCCATCATTTTGTCAATGATGCCGCCGGGGGTAAGCTCGATTATTCGGTTGCAGACGGTCTGGATAAATTCGTGGTCGTGCGACGACAACAGGATATTTCCCTTGAAATTTTGCAGGGTGTTGTTGAATGCCTGGATTGATTCAAGGTCGAGATGGTTGGTCGGGGAGTCCAGCACCATTGTGTTGGCATCGCGGAGCATCATACGTGCGATCATACAGCGCATTTTTTCACCACCGGAAAGCACTGATGCTTTCTTGAGAACCTCTTCTCCGGAGAAAAGCATCTTTCCGAGGAATCCCTTCAGATATATCTCGCTCGAGTCATTGCTGAACTGACAGAGCCAGTCAACGAGGTTGAGATCTGTGTTGAAGAATGCCGAGTTGTCGAGTGGCAGATAAGCGGTTGTGATTGTCTGTCCCCAGTCGAAGGAGCCTTCGTCGGCCTTGCGGTTGCCGGTGATAATCTCAAAGAGTGCGGTCATTGCACGTGGATCGCGGCTCAGGAACGCAACTTTGTCGCCTTTTTCTATTTGGAAATTGACATCTTTGAAAAGTAACTCTCCATCAACGCTCGCTGTCAGACCATGTACCTCCAGGATTTTGTTGCCCGGTTCTCGCTGTGGGGTGAAAATAATACCCGGATACCGGCGTGATGAAGGCTGGATCTCTTCCACGTTGAGTTTCTCAAGCATTTTCTTGCGCGAGGTGGTCTGTTTTGATTTTGCTACGTTGGCACTGAATCGCTGGATGAATTCCAACAATTCCTTGCGCTTTTCCTCGGCTTTCTTGTTTTGCTGTTGCTGCTGGCGCAGAGCAAGCTGGCTCGACTCATACCAGAAGCTGTAGTTTCCGGCAAACAGCGACACCTTATTATAGTCAATGTCCAGTGTGTGGGTCGACACGGCATCAAGGAAGTGACGGTCGTGGCTCACAACAAGCACAGTGTTCTCAAAGTTTGAAAGATAGTTTTCAAGCCATGCCACAGTCTCAAGGTCAAGGTCGTTGGTGGGCTCGTCGAGCAGAAGGTTATCGGGATTACCGAATAGGGCTTTGGCCAGAAGGACGCGCACTTTTTCGTTACCGCTGAGGTCTTTCATCAGTTGATAGTGCTTGTCCTCTTTAATACCGAGGCCGCTCAGAAGGGCTGCTGCATCACTTTCTGCATTCCATCCCTCCAGTTCCGCGAAACGCTCTTCAAGCTCCGATGCACGGATGCCATCTGCGTCAGTGAAATCCTCTTTGGCATAGATGGCGTTTTTCTCCTGCATTATATCCCAAAGCACGGTGTGTCCCTGCAAAACGGTGTCCATCACGGTGAAATCGTCAAACTTGAAGTGATCCTGTTCGAGTACACTCATGCGTTCGCCGGGACCTTGTGTCACATTGCCGTGGGTAGGGGAGAGCTGTCCGCTGAGTATGCGCATAAGGGTTGATTTGCCTGCACCGTTCGCTCCGATAATGCCGTAGCAGTTGCCGGGAGTGAATTTCATGTTGACATCCTGAAACAGGACGCGTTTACCAAACTGTATGCCGAGATTGTTAACCGATATCATGTTCTGTTCTTATCTTTTATTGATTTGCGGCTGCAAAGTTACGATTTTTCCGTGTAATATCAAACCTGCTGTTCTTTTGACTTTACATCTGCCGGAGGTCTTCCGGTGGCATTTGCTCGACTTTGTTTGTAGAAAAGATGGAAAAATATATGCTGAAAGTTGCCTGATTTGGATAAAATGTTTAAATTTGCACTCCGAATTGTGAATAATCAAAACGAAAAATTAAGATACGGCAATGAAAAGAACATTTCAACCTTCTAACAGAAAGAGAGTTAACAAGCATGGTTTCCGCGAAAGAATGTCCACAGCTGACGGACGTAAGGTTCTCGCACGTCGTCGCGCTAAAGGTCGCGCTCGTCTCACAGTGAGCTGCTCTATCGCCGGCAAGTAATTAGCCGCATCGCTTTTACATTCTACAATCGGACTGCATTTGCCTTCTTTTGGCTGTTGCAGTCCGATTTGTTTTGCCCGAATGCCAAAAAAACTGATGGAGAAGCCTCTTGAAAGTAGCTTCTCCGTCAGTTTGCGTGTAATCGGATTTAGTGTCAGATCAATTTTCGTATCTCATTGATCACGCGCTCTATCTGATCATCTCTCAGCGATGAGCCGGATGGCAGGCAGAGACCGCGGTCAAAAAGATCCTCCCCGACATTGGAGCCGTAGTACGGGGCATTGGCAAACACCGGTTGCATGTGCATAGGCCGCCATAATAGGCGCGTCTCAATCTTCTGTTCAGCCAGTTTGATGCGCAGCTCATCGGGTGTCATCCTGCACGTCCGGTCAAGCCGGATTGTTGTGAGCCAGAAGTTGGAATTATAATCTGCCGAAGGGTTGTTCTGTACCTCAATGCCACATTTGCCGGATAAAGCCGATTCATAGAGCCCATGGATTTCACGTCGGCGACCAATGCGTTGGTCTATTGTTTCCATCTGGCCGCATCCTATTCCGGCACTGATATTTGAAAGACGATAGTTATAGCCTATCACCTCATGATAATAATATGGTCTGTTCTCTCTGGCCTGGGTGGCAAGAAATTTCACTCTTGCCGCCGCTTCCTTGTCCGGGCAGATCAATGCGCCTCCGCCGGAGGTTGTGATCATTTTATTGCCGTTGAACGAAAGGATGCCATAGTCTCCCCACAGACCGCATTTCCGGCCTTTGTACTCCGAGCCCATGGCTTCGGCAGAGTCTTCAAGCAATGGAATTTCATAGTGATCAGCTATTTCTCGTATCCGCTCAAGCTGTGCCGGCATACCGTAAAGATCCACTATGACTATCGCTTTAGGTTTCCGTCCGGTCTCTTTCATGCGCGATTCGATCGCTTCAACAAGTAGATCCGGCGACATGTTATAGGTTGTCGGTTCGCTGTCCACGAACACGGGCTGTGCTCCTTGATAACAGATCGGATTTGCGCTGGCGGAGAATGTCATGGATTGACAGATAACCTCGTCGCCCTTTCCCACACCAAGCATCACAAGACCAAGATGGATGGCCGCTGTGCCGGCACTCAGAGCCACAACCGGGCGGTCGGTGCCTAAAAATGTCTGTAGGCGTTTTTCGAATTCGTCCACATTTGGGCCCAGTGGCACGAACCAGTCGTCACGGTAGGCTTCTTCGATCCATTTCATCTCGTTGCCGCTTTTGCATGGAAGCGACAGCTTGATCCATTCTTCTTTTTCCATATCGTTTATTTTCCGATGCAGCGGTAACGCAGCCCCTCATCGGCCAGTTCCTCCGCAATATAAATGTTTCGTCCGTCAATCACCAGATCTCCGCGCATGGCTTTGCTGACAACCGCCCACGATGGCATGCGGAATTGTTTCCACTCTGTTAGCAGCGCGAGAGCGTCGGCTTCATTTACGGCATCATACATGTCGCGTGCATATTTCACACTCTCTCCAAGTCGGCGGCGGCATTCATCCATTGCAACCGGATCATAGACAACGACCTCCGCTCCGCAATCAAGCAGTTTCTCAATGACAACGAGCGATGGTGCTTCGCGCATGTCGTCGGTCTCTGGTTTGAACGCCAGCCCCCATAAAGCCACGCGTTTCCCGTTAAGTTCGCCCAATTCATCACGGAGCTTGCTGAAAACAACGCTTTTCTGAGCCTCGTTGACCGCCTCCACAGCCTCTATGATCCGCATCCTATAGCCGTTGTCACGACCGGTTCGGGCAAGAGCCTTCACGTCCTTAGGGAAACAGCTGCCGCCGTAGCCGCATCCTGGATAGAGAAATTTTGTGCCGATACGGGCATCGGAGCCGATACCCTTGCGTACCATGTTGACATCCGCCCCGACGAGCTCGCAGAGATTGGCAATGTCGTTCATGAATGATATTCTGGTGGCAAGCATCGAATTGGCGGCATATTTGGTCATTTCGGCCGATGCTATATCCATGAAGATAACGCGGAAGTTGTTGAGCAGGAACGGGCGATAGAGCCGTTCCATCACTTTCCGTGCGCGCTGGGAATCGGTGCCGATCACAACGCGGTCAGGCGACATAAAGTCTTTTATCGCAGCTCCTTCCTTGAGAAACTCCGGGTTGGATGCCACTTCGAAATCAATTTCGGATCCACGGGCTTTCAGCTCGGCAGATATTTCATCGCTGACAATTCTGGATGTCCCGACTGGAACAGTGCTTTTTGTGACGAATATAGTGTAGCGGTTGATCAGTCTGCCGAACTGACGGGCTACGGATCTGACATATTTCAGATCTGCGCTTCCGTCTTCATCGGGGGGAGTGCCGACCGCGCAGAACACCACTTCAACTTGATCTATGCATTCGGCCAGATCTGTCGTGAAATGCAGCCTTCCGGCGGCTGTGTTGCGTTTCACAAGGTCGTCGAGCCCGGGTTCATATATCGGTATCTTGCCGGAGGTCAGGTTGTTTATCTTGGTTGCATCTACGTCTACACAAGTCACGTCTATGCCTACCTCGGCAAAACATGCTCCGGAAACGAGCCCTACATATCCGGTTCCTACTATCGCTATTTTCATATTCTCTTGATTTCAGTGGCAAAATTAGCTAATTTCGGACACGTTGTTATAATTTAAGCTCCTTTTTTTCGTTATCTTTACATTGAACCGGAATAATAATGCTGTTTAAAAGAGTACTTACGCTGTTTTTGTCGCTCTCGGCCATCTGTGTGGCCGTGGGAGCTAACGTCAATATACGTGGTCGGGTGGTCGACGATACTAATGAACCTGTTGTAGCTGCTTCTGTCAAGGTTGCCGGAACCGCTACCGGAACTACAACCAATACCGAGGGTAACTACAAACTGTCGGTTGCTGCTCGCGACACCCTGGTACTCGTTTTCAGCTGCATTGGCTTTGAGGAAGTGCGTCGTCCGCTGATCGGCGCGTCCGGTGATCTGACAATAAATGTGCGTCTGCGTCAGAAGACAAAGGAGCTTAGCGGTGTGGAAGTGACCGATATACGTCGGCAGACAACAACTATGCAGACTCTTTCATCTGACACCTATCGCACATCGCCCGATGCGACCGGCGGTTCGGTCGAGGCTGTAATTGCCACAATGGCCGGTGTGAGTTCATCCAATGAACTGTCTTCGCAATATTCTGTCCGTGGTGGCACATACGATGAAAACAGTGTCTACATCAATGGCATAGAGGTCTATCGTCCGCAGCTGGTCTCTTCCGGTCAGCAGGAGGGCTTGTCGATCATCAATCCCGATCTTGTCGGGGCTGTAGGGTTCTCAACGGGTGGTTTCCCTGCGGAGTATGCCGATAAGATGTCCTCGGCTCTCGATATCACTTATCGTCAGCCTGAAGCGTTTGAAGGCTCCTTGGCATTGAGTCTCATGGGCGGAAGTCTCGCTCTCGGGCAAAGTTCGGGTAGCTTCTCGCAACTCCATGGCGTCAGGTACAAAAAGAACAATTCCCTGCTAAGCTCAATGGAAACAAAAGGCGAGTACGATCCGTCGTTTTTTGACTATCAGACCAATCTGAATCTCCGTCTCGGCGAAAAATGGCGCATGTCTCTGCTTGGCAACATTGCAGTCAACCGATATAATTTCACCCCTACCAACCGAACCACTACCTTTGGCACGGCCAACGATGCAAAGCAGTTCACGGTCTATTTCGATGGCCATGAGAAAGATCGGTTCGAGACCTTCTTCGGCGCATATACTCTTGGTTATAGCCCCTCTAAATCCACGGATCTGTCATTGATCTTTTCCGGCTTCCTGACCAATGAGCTTGTAACCTATGATATTTCCGGTGAGTATTGGCTCGATCAGGCTGGCGATGGCTCTGTCGGTGGCGAACTTGGTGTTGGCCGTTATCACGAGCATGCCCGGAATCGTCTGAAATCAACTGTGTTTGACATGTCGCTGAAAGGAGAGTCGCGCATTCGCCGTCACACACTCGGTTATGGGTTGACGCTGAAACATGAATCTATCATGGAACGTTCGCGTGAATGGGAACGTCGCGATTCTGCCGGCTATTCGCTGCCGTTCGATCCCGATGCTTTGAAAGTTGTTTATAATCTTGCATCGAGCCACGATATTTCATCCACTCGCTTCAGCGCGTTCATTCAGGATAATTTCCGCTTCAATTCCTCTGCCGGATATTTCAATATCAATGGAGGCATACGTCTTTCCTATTGGTCTTTCAACAAAGAGTTCCTTGTCAGTCCCCGTTTGAGCATCGGCTTTGTCCCCGAACGAAACAATCGCTGGACATTCCGCTTTGCCACCGGTTTGTATTATCAGGCTCCATTTTATAAGGAATTCCGTCTTGAACAGACCGATGATTATGGCAACACCATTGTTGCGCTGAATTCAGATATCAAGTCGCAGCGTAGCTTGCAGTTCATCCTTGGATCGGACTACACTTTCCGCGCCATGGGGCGTCCCTTTAAGTTCTCTGCCGAAGCATACTACAAGGCACTTTCCAACCTCGTTCCCTATGAGATTGACAATTTGAAACTTGTCTATTCCGGAAAAAACGAGTCTGACGGATCTGTGATGGGGCTCGACCTTAAATTGTTCGGGCAGTTTGTCCCCGGAAGCGATTCGTGGATCAGTGCCTCGCTTATGAAAACGGAAGAAAATCTGCGTGGAGTCAAGGTGCCGCGACCCAACGACCGCCGGTATGGGTTCGCGCTCTATTTCACAGACTATTTCCCCAAGATTCCGAAATTGAAATTCTCCCTACGCGGAATCTTCAACGATGGTCTGCCGGCAACTGCGCCACGTTCCACACGTGATAAGGGCTATTTCCGTACTCCAGCCTATAAGCGTGTCGATGTAGGATTGCAATACGGTTTGCTTACGCCGCTCAAAGATGGTGAGAGTCGCGAAGGCTTCCTGCGCCATTTCAAGAGTATATGGCTCGGCTTCGATGTGTTCAACCTCTTCGATATCTCCAACGTCAGCTCCTACTATTGGGTCACCGATGTGAACCGGATCCAGTATGCTGTCCCCAATTACCTGACCCGTCGCCAATTCAACGTCCGCCTCACCATCGACTTCTGATAGACTTTGGATGGTATAATTCTACCAATGCGTGCCGCGTCCGGCTTTGTCATCTCTCGTCGGCATCTTTTCGTTGTAATCCCTTTTCGGGATTAATCGTGCTAAATCCCCCCATCGCGTTTGATCGACTTTAATTTCGCTTTTAATTTTTACCGAATTTTGCAATATTGATTTTTTGTATTAAATTTGTGCCAAACTCGTCAGCTCAGAGGGGCGTAATGGCGAGTGGACATTTGATTTAAAGACGTTTACTTAACGTTTTCTTCTGCGTTCAAACTTCGCAACTTTGATATCCAATCGGAAGAAACGGCAACTGTAGGCGTCCACGGGTGATGTTTTATATTTCCACCTTAAACGTTCGTAATGCGCATTTTGCGTGCTATTGACGTGGTGTTTTGTATATGCATCCTTGACGTGGGCTGACTGAGTTGCTTATCCTGATTGGTAGGCAATGCGAAGGCCTGAACGCGGGATGAGCTGAAAGTACAGACTCCCACGTCTTTTTTATACCCAATTTTGGCCAGTGAGGGGATTCCGTTGGTGCATGATATTTGATTTTATGAGAAAATTTGAAGCACCTATTTTATCTGCAATGACAGATGTGTCGCTTGTCAAAAATTTTGAGAACAAACGTGTTAAGATAATAAGGGATGATGGCTCTGAATTGGAAGGAGTTATTAAGGATTTTTTATGCATAAATAATGGATACATCAAAGATCATAATATTTGCAATATGGTATTTGATGACGGTTTAGATTGTCCTATAGATTTAATAAAGTCAATATGCGTAGTTGAATAATGTAAGTATAATTTTTAATTAAATGTTTTATGGAAAACGAGAATTTAGAGTCAAGAAGATCTTTCTTCAAAAAAGCTGCCAAGGCAACATTACCGATTCTTGGTGCTATGTTGATTTCGTCAACGCCTCTTTTCGCACAAAAATTGGAATCTGAGTCAGGATCTTGTAATTGGGGCTGTCAGAATAGCTGTTCCGGTAGTTGTGGAGGTGCTTGTTCTTATTCATGTCAGAACACATGTCGTGGTGATTGTTCCGGAGGATGTAAAGGAGGATGTGGAGGTGCTTGTTCTTATTCATGTCAGAACACGTGTAAAGGATATTGTACTGGTAGTTCATCATGGTAATTATAATAAGTATATTGTGATTAAAGAGCATCGGAGTATCTGGCAGTCTGGGTTGGCTAAAAACATCACTTTTATTGTCACAAAGGATTGTCAGCTTGCATGTAAATATTGCTATCTCGTTGGAAAAAACGAATCAGAACGTATGTCTTGGCCGGTTGCTAAATCGGCCATAGACTACATTCTGTCAAATGATGATTTGTTTAAGGAAGAGTCTGTTATATGGGATTTCATCGGTGGAGAGCCGTTTCTTGAAATTGATCTGATCGACCGGATCTGCGATTATCTCAAAACTGAGATGTATCGTCGAAATCATCGTTGGTTTAATTCTTATAGATTCAGTTTTTCTACCAATGGCATCAATTACGATTCCCAAAAGGTTCAGGATTTCATTTCAAAAAATAAGGAGCATCTTTCGATAGGAATAACTATTGACGGCACAGAGAAAAAACACGATCTCAACAGGATTTGGAAAGGAGATGGCGAGGAACGAGGCAGCTACAAAGATGTGGTTAGGAATATCCCTCTCTGGCTTAGTCAATTTCCGGTTGGAGGAACGAAAGTGACGATTAGTAGTGCTGATATTCCGTATATTAAGGAAAGTGTGTTGCATCTGTATTCTCTTGGCATTCATGAGGTCAACATCAATGTTGTCTTTGAGGATGTTTGGTCTGAAGGTGATGATTTGAAGTTTGAGAACCAGTTGTTGGAGTTGGCCGATGCTATAATAGATAATGGGTTGTATCAGCACAATGCCTGTTCGTTTTTCTCTGAGCAGATTGGGAAACCACTGGATGCTGCGAATGATAATCAGAACTGGTGTGGTGCCGGGCGTATGCTTGCTATTGATGCTGCTGGAAATTTCTATCCTTGCACTCGCTTTGCGGCATATTCATTACGCTCTAAAAAGCCAATTATTATTGGCAATGTACACGATGGTATAAACTGGAATAAATTGAGACCTTTTCTTTCTCTTGACCGCACTACTCAATCTCCGCAGAAATGCATTGATTGTGAAGTGGCAAGTGGGTGTGCTTGGTGTCAGGGGGAAAACTATGATGCGGCCGAATCGGATACCATTTATCAGAGATCCACAGCAATTTGTAAGATGCATAAAGCTCGCGTCAGGGCCAATAATTATTATTGGAATAAGCTATATCGCAAACTTGAAATAGAAGGGGTTGACAGGAATTCTGAGCAATGTTTTAAGAAGTCGGATAATGTAATCTGTTGATACCATGTTGAAATATATTGTTATTTTGATTGATGACAGTTCTGTGTCTTACTGTCATTGCGATAATCCCAAGGAAAAGAGTCGGTTGATTCCACTTGACACTTTAAAGGATGCTGTGCGTTATGCAATGATGGAAAATCTGGCTATTCAGTTTGTTTGGCCTGATTATGAAATCCCGGAGGAGTATAAAAAAGTCATACGGTCTGTTGATCATGTGAATATCGTACCAGCTGCTCTTACGGAAAATGCTGATATTGTGGTCTATCGTGGCATACCGGAACACGTGGCTGCTGGGGCTGTTGTTGTCTTGCGTCTATCGTTTCAAGAACTGATATATGGTATCCGTGATTTGGTTCCATTGATTAATGTAGCATCAAGGATCAATATTGTCATAAAGGATGTAGAGCATTTCTCTGATCCGGATTTTTCATCCTATGCAACCGCTCTGGATGAAATTGCAGATTATGTAAAGCGTGAGTATGTATCGGGACATCAGATTCAGTTTAATTTGTTGACCGATCGTATTGTGCTCGACGGAATGAATAATTGTAATGCCGGAATTGAGTCGATAACGCTTGCTCCTGATGGCGGCTTTTATGCCTGTCCCGCGTTCTATTATTCCGGTGGTAATCCGGTTGGTAATCTTGACTCGGGTATTGAGCTTGAAAATCATGAACTATATCGTTTGGATCATGCTCCTATATGTCGTGAATGTGATGCGTGGCATTGTCGTCGGTGTGTATGGTTGAATAAACGGTTGACATTGGAGGTGAATACTCCGGGACATGAGCAGTGCGTGATGGCTCATATTGAACGTGAGGCATCCCGGCGATTATTGGCGTCAATTCGGGAGATAGGGGAGTTTTTGCCTGGAAAAGAGATTCAAAAGTTAGATTATATTGATCCATTTGAAATTTTAGTAAAATGAATAAAAAGATAGTTGGAAATGTCTCGGTTGAAGAACGGGACGAGATTAAACGGTTGTTTGAACGGCGTAACGGTCTTAATGAGCTTGCGCGGATTCTTACTGCCGACAATTCGGAACTTTACGAGAAGCTGGTCAAGGATATGGGTGAGACTGGTGCTAAGTTTCAGGATTGGTGGGAACGGATGGCTCGTAAATATCAGTGGGAGACTGTTGAGAACGGCAATTGGGAGATAAATTTTGATTCGTGTGACATTTTTCTTGTTGAACCATGATGTTGTGTTTTATTGGAACTACTGAGCTGCTGCTTATCGGTGGTCTGGCTCTTCTGTTGTTTGGTGGCAAGAAACTGCCCGAAATGATGCGTGGACTCGGGAAGGGTGTCAAGGAGTTCAAGGAGGGAATGAATGAGCCTTCAAATTCCGATAATGTCTCGAATGAAAAGCTCTCCGGTGACATTTGTGTGGATCAAGCGGCTGAACATGAAAAATCTCGCGATGAGTGATAACTCTTCCGATCTGCTCACTTTCGGAGGGCATCTTGATGTCCTCCGGAAATTGCTTATTCGTGTTGTTACTGTTGTTTCAGTATTAAGTGCTGTGGTTTTCATATTTAAGGATTTTACTTTTAAATTACTTCTTGCGCCCGGGCAATGGGACTTTATTACTTATCGCATGATTTCCCATGCTATGGGTTATCTCGGTTTCGACATTGCATTCGGTGAATTTCATGTCAATCTGATCGCTACTGATCTTTCGTCGCAATTTATGACGCATATTGCAACGTCTTTATATCTTGGACTGCTTTTCGCATCGCCGTTCATTGTGTTTGAACTTTATCGGTTCGTTGCTCCTGCGCTGTTGGACAATGAGCGACGTTACTCTGTGCCTATTGTTCTGACAGTTTATCTGTTGTTTGCTATCGGTGTGCTGATGAGCTATTTCATATTGTTCCCTATCTCATTCCGTTTTCTCGGAACGTATTCTGTAGCACCGGATGTAGTCAGCATGATCACTCTCGACAGCTACATATCCACGTTCGTTACGCTGACTCTATTGATGGGATTGGTATTCCAGCTCCCCGTCCTCGCTTATATCCTCGCTCGGCTCGGATTCATCAGATCCGGTTTCATGAAAGCTTACAGGCGGCATGCTCTGATCATCATCCTCTTTTTGGCTGCTGTCATAACTCCCCCCGATGTTATGACGCTTCTTCTGGTTGCCATGCCGCTCTATTTGCTCTACGAAATCAGCATTCATGTTGTCCGCCGCCTTGAAAAATCACTCTAAACTCTCACACTCTATAACACCCCCTCATTCCCGGTTGCAAAGTTACGGCAGGATTTCACTCTTTTTGTGCTTTTCTGCGCTTTTGTGTGAAAAATTTTTGAAAGCTGTTGGTTCGCATGCAAAACGTTGGCTGGTCGCGGAAATTTGCGTAACTTTGCGCTGATATGAAAAATCTACGACTAATTTTTGCCGTGATATTGTGTAGCGCCTTGTCGGTTAACGTATTTGGTGCTAAAAAACCGCAGGTGGCTCCATCCTATGCGTGGCAGCTGCTGCCACCGCTTGGCGTGCACGAACCTGCCGATATTGACACGGCTTTATATAACTACGGACAGCGTTCTGTCCCTTCGGCTCAGTCTATTGCCTATGCTTCAACTGGAAATCTCGGCGCATCGGGTGAGACTATGATCTATTTTGATCGCCAGCCAACGAGTGATTTCTTTTTCCGTGACGCCCTGCGTACATGGCTTCCCATGCAAGGCGACCATCGGTTCTACAACACTCGCATCCCAATGACGTTGGTGAGCTACAACACCGGTGGTGGACGTGAGAACAAGCAGGATCGACTTCAGGCTGTGTTTTCCGGCAATGTCAATGAAAAATTGCAGTTCGGCGCAAATCTCGATTACCTGTATTCAAAAGGATCCTACAACTATCAGGCCGTTAAAAACATGATGTGGGGACTATCGAGTTCATATATTGGCGACCGTTATGAATATCAGGCGTTTTTCAACCACTATAATGGCCTTAATCAGGACAATGGCGGAATAACGGACGATCTTTACATCACTGATCCTGCCCAGCTCCAAGGCGGTCAGACTTCGATCGATGCTAAGACTATCCCGACACGCCTCACCGCTGCTCGTACCCGGTTGAAAGGCCAGGAGTTTTATATGAACCATCGCTACAAGCTTGGCTTCTGGCGTATTACGCCTCCTAATGATACTATTCCGGGCGATACGGTCGAACATCGTTATTATGTGCCGGTCACTTCTTTTATCTGGACTTTCGATTACAACGACGGTCATCATACGTTCTTCAACGGCTCTCCAACTGAAGCTGCTGATTTTTGGCAGAATAGCTATCTGACAAACGGCCCCTCTGTCGATCCCACGAGCTATTGGTCATTGCGTAACACCGTTGGCGTTGCTCTGCTTGAAGGTTTCAACAAATATGCAAAAGCCGGACTTTCTGCCTATATGACTCATGAGATACGCCGCTACACTCAAGGTCCTGATACGATTGCAATCAATGGAGAGGGGCGTCCGGAGACTCTTACCCCATATCCCTATGACCAGCGTGTAGCTTCAAAAGCTACTGAAAATCTGCTGTGGGTAGGTGCGCAGCTCACAAAGCAGCAGGGATCTTTGTTGCGCTATGAGGCCACAGCGCGTCTGGGTGTTGTCGGTGCGGCGGCAGGAGAGGTGCATGTCGATGGCCGTGCTTCCGCCAGATTCCGTTTGCTTGGCGACTCGGTGCGTGTGACAGCTTACGGCCTTTTTGCGAATGAAGCTGCGCCTTATCTGCTAAAGAATTATGTCTCTAACTATTTCATCTGGCATAACGATTTTGGAAAGACGCGTCGGTTGCGTTTTGGAGGTGAGTTGGAAATCCCTCAGACATCAACCCTGATTAATGTTGGCGTAGAAAACATTCAGAATAAGATCTATTTCAATGACCAGTCGCTTCCTGTCCAGCACGGCGGTAGCGTTCAGGTACTCAGCGCTTCGTTGCAGCAGAATTTCCGGGTCGGAATTCTGAACTGGCGGAACAAGGTGACATTCCAGACATCGTCGGATCAGTCGGTCATCCCGTTGCCTAAGTTGGCCATATACTCGAATCTATTCCTGCGATTCCGTGTGGCAAAGGTTCTGTATGTTGATTTCGGTCTTGATTGCGACTACTATACAAAGTACTATGCACCTAATTATCAGCCGGCAACAATGACGTTCTGCAATCAGCAGGAGATAAAAGTTGGCAATTATCCGTTTATCAATGTCTATGCCAATATGAAGTTGAAACGGGCGCGGTTCTATATCATGATGTCGCATGTGAATCAGGGCATGACAGGAGATAACTATTTTGCAATGCCCCATTATCCTATGAATCCGCGTCGTTTCCAGATGGGTGTTTCCGTGGATTTCGCAAATTGATCTGCCATGACTCCGCTTGATCGAAAAAGTTGGCGCGTTCTGGCTCTCCTTGTGCTGCTGTTGCTTGGTGTGATCATTCTCATGTCGATGCTTCGTGGCTGTTCTTCGTCTGAGATCATTTCTTCTGATGGGGGAACGGGTAAATCCGGCGGCGACACTATTGATGTCGCTATTGACTATTCGCCCATGTCGCTCTACACCTATGGCGACACTCTCGGTGGACTGAGCCATGATATTATGGTACAAGTGGCTCGGATTGCAGGTTTTCCGGTAAAATTCCATCCTGTAACATCGCTTGACCGGGCTTTGCGCGATCTTAACGACGGCCTTGTTGACGTTGTGGTGGCCGATCTCCCTGTCACCACTGATTTTCAACGGATGTATCGTTTTACCGAACCGGTTTATCTTGACAGGCAGGTGCTTCTCCAACACCGTGACACATCTTCCCTCGGGGCTGTCGATGCTGAACCGGTGAAGTCGGTGCTGGATCTTGCCGGCCGTCGTGTGTGGGTTGTGGCTAATTCACCTGCCGAAACACGGTTGCACAACCTGTCGGCTGAGATCGGTGACACCATCTACATTGAACACGATGAGCAATATGGAGCTGAATTATTGGCTCTGTTGACATCGATAGGAGAAATACAGCTTTGCGTGGTCAACGAACAGGTGGCAAAAGCAATGGCAAAGGATTCTCCGACACTGGATGTGATGACCAATGTGTCGTTTACTCAGTTTCAGGCTTGGGCCATGCGCCGCGATGCTGCTGAACTTGCCGAAAAGATTGACACCGCTATTGTTCGCTTCAAGGCAACGTCGGATTATGAGACCCTTCTTTCTCGCTATCTGAAGTGAGATTTGTCCAATTGATTTAGGATCTCTACGAAAAAAAGTCACCCGGACCGATCGGTCCGGGTGACTGAGTATATGATTCTTTCTGTTTGGTTTATCAGAGAAGGCTTACAGAACGGCGGATAAATGCGTTCAAGTCTGCACCGCGAAGAAGTCCGTTGGCAAGCAGTGCGAGATCTATCACCTGTTTTACCAAAGGCTGTGAACCGGCATATTCTTTCGACAGTTTGTTCTGCTCTGTGCGCAGATGGGTTGCTGTCTCGTCGTGCTGTTTGATCTGGTTCTGCTGTTCTTCGTCAGGTTTGCCATCTTTTGCTTCATTGCGGATAGCTTCTGACTTTGAGTTGTTTTCAGCAATCTGGTCGAACAGGGGCTGTAGCTGTGGCATAAGGGTTGCATCAGCATCAGCAAGAATACGTTTGATCACCGGACTTTCTGTGTTGACAATGAGATTGTAGCTGTCGGGCAGTTCGCCATAGAAGCTCATGCCGGGTTGCATTGCAGCCATATCTTTCATTCGGCGCATGTATTCGTTCTGTGTGATCAGAATCGGGTTTGCCTCGGCGGAGAGAGCCTCGAACGATACAAGGAACTCTGCTTTCTCAACTGCCGGAACCTGGGAGCGGAACATCTCAGTCAGCATATCACGCTGCTGTGATGTCAGATCGGCCTGACGCTTATCGGATTTAGGTATGAGGTTGTCGACAACATCCGAGTCAACACGGACAAAACGTGATTTCTCGATCTTTGATTCAAGCATGCCGATGAAATGGCTGTCAAGCTGTCCGTCCATAACGAGAACGTTATATCCCTTCTCGGTGGCATCGTTGATGTAAGTGTACTGAGCCACAGGATCAGTCGTGTAGAGGTAGACAACGTCACCATCTTTGTCGGTCTGGCTGCCTTCGATCAGTGTGCGGTATTCTTCGAGAGTGTAATATTTGCCTTCGGTGTCTTTAACAAGATCGAATTTCATTGCTGCGTCGCAGAATTTCTGATCTGTCAGCATGCCATAGGTGATGAAGATCTTGATATCGTCCCATTTCTTTTCAAAGTCAGCGCGGTCAGCTTTGAATATTTCTTCAAGGCGTGATGCCACTTTTTTGGTGATATAACCGGAGATCTTTTTGACGGCGGTATCTGACTGAAGATAGCTTCTCGAAACGTTCAGAGGAATGTCGGGAGAATCAATCACACCCTGGAGAAGCATCATGAACTCGGGAACTACACCTTCAACAGAGTCTGTTACAAAGACCTGGTTGCAATACAGTTGGATGCGGTTCTTGGTGATCTCGAAATTATTCTTGATCTTGGGGAAGAATAAAATGCCGGTCAAGTTGAACGGATAGTCAACGTTCAGATGGATCCAGAACAATGGATCTTCCTGTCCGGGATATAGCTCATGATAGAATTTGCGGTAGTCATCATCTGTCAGTTCGCTGGGCTTGCGTGTCCATAGCGGTTCGGTAGCGTTGACCACTTTATCACGGTCGGTATCCACCATCTTGCCGTCTTGCCATTCCTGCTCTTTACCGGAGATTACCGGAACGGGGAGGAAACGGCAGTATTTTTTCAGAAGGAGGTCTACCTCGGCTTGTTCAAGGAATTTCTTATTCTCATCGTCAATGTAGAGGATGATATCGGTTCCGCGGTCTGATTTCTCAATCTTCTCCATGGTGTATTCAGGAGAGCCGTCGCATTCCCAGCGAACAGCTTCTGAACCTTCTTTGTAGCTTAGTGAGCGGATTTCAACCTTCTTGGCAACCATGAAAGCAGAATAGAAACCAAGTCCGAAGTGTCCGATGATAGCATTGGCGTTGTCCTTATATTTCTCAAGGAATTCCTCGGCCCCCGAGAACGCTATCTGATTGATGTATTTATCCACGTCTTCAGCGGTCATGCCTATACCTCGGTCGCTGACAGTCAGTGTGCCGGCTTCTTTGTCAATGCTGACGCGTACATTCATTTCGCCGAGCTCTCCTTTGAATTCTCCGAAAGAGGATAGGGTCTTTAGTTTCTGTGTGGCGTCAATAGCGTTGGAGACCAGTTCGCGAAGGAAAATCTCGTGATCGCTGTAAAGAAATTTTTTGATTACGGGGAAGATATTGTCGGTTGTTACCCCGATTTTACCAGTTTGTGCTGTCATATGTTTTTGTTTTTTGAAATTTCTAACTGAAAAACAATTCAGCAAAAAAAATGCCACACTCGAAGTATGGCATTTTATGTGAAATTTTGTCAATAGGAACTGACAAAATGGCTATTCTGTCACTACATTGGTGACGATCTCTTTCTTTTCCGGATCAAGGTCAACGTTGATTGTGCTGTCCTGAGGAATGTCGCCATTTATGATCAGCTCGGCAAGATTGTCCTCCAGATATTTCTGGATCGCTCGCTTGAGAGGTCGTGCGCCATATTGTGCATCGTAGCCGCGTTCGGCGATGAATGTTTTCGCTTCCTCGCTGATATTGAGCTTATACCCAAGATCTGTCAGCCGTTTATAGAATCCCGATAGCTCTATATCGATGATCTTGAATATAGCCTCTTTGTCGAGAGAGTCAAACATGATTATATCGTCAATTCGGTTCAGAAACTCAGGGGCAAAGGCTTTTTGAAGTGCTTTCTGAAGCACACCATGGGTATAGCTCTTGTCGTTTGCCGACGGAGTGGTGAAACCGACACCGGTGCCAAAGTCTTTAAGCTGTCGGGTTCCTATGTTGGATGTCATGATTATGATCGTGTTTTTGAAATCCACACGTCGTCCGAGGCTGTCGGTCAATCGTCCTTCATCCATCACCTGTAGAAGCAGGTTGAAGACATCCGGGTGTGCCTTTTCTATCTCGTCCAGCAGGACAACCGAGTAGGGGTGACGGCGCACCTTTTCAGTCAATTGTCCTCCTTCCTCATATCCTACATATCCGGGAGGCGCACCGACGAGTCGGCTCACGGTGAATTTTTCCATATATTCGCTCATGTCAATACGGATCAGGGTGTCGGCAGAGTCAAAAAGATACTCGGCAAGTTTTTTCGCAAGATGGGTCTTGCCGACACCGGTCGGGCCGAGGAACATGAATGTGCCGATTGGCTTGTTCGGATCTTTTAGGCCTATCCTGTTGCGCTGTATGGCCTTGACGATCTTCTCTATGGCTTTGTCCTGGCCTATGATCTCGCTTTGCAGCCGTGGAGTCATCTCTCTCAAACGTCGACCCTCGGCTTGCGCTATGCGCTGTACCGGAACTCCGGTCATCATCGCTACAACTTCAGCCACCTTCTCGTCATCAACCGTCTGTCGGTTGGCTTCAAGTTCCTTCTCCCAGTTCTTGTTCGCTATTTCAAGTTCACGTTTCAGATCCTGCTCTTTGTCACGGAAACGGGCAGCCTTTTCAAAATCTTGATTCTGTGCGGCATTGAGCTTGCTGACGGAAGCTTCCTCGATCTCTCGTTCCAGTGTTTCAATTTCTGCCGGAACGGATATGTTGGTTATGTGGGCACGGGATCCGGCCTCATCCATAGCGTCGATAGCCTTGTCGGGGAAGTTGCGGTCGGTCATGTAGCGTTCTGTCAGTTTGACGCACGCCTGTAGCGCTTCCGGTGTATAGGTGACATTATGATGGTTTTCATATTTATCCTTGATGTTGTTTAGGATGGTCAGCGTTTCTTCTTCGGATGTGGGTTCAACCATCACTTTTTGGAAGCGTCGTTCCAACGCACCATCTTTTTCAATGTTGGTGCGGTATTCGTCAAGGGTTGTCGCTCCGATGCACTGGATCTCTCCACGGGCAAGTGCCGGCTTGAGCATGTTGGCTGCATCCATTGAGCCGGCTGCGTTTCCGGCACCGACAATAGTGTGGATCTCATCTATAAAGAGGATCACATCACGGTTCCCGGCAAGTTCGTTGAGGATAGCTTTGATACGCTCTTCGAATTGGCCACGGTATTTGGTGCCGGCAACGATCGAAGCCATATCGAGCGATACCACGCGCTTGTTGAACAGGACTCGCGACACTTTTCTCTGGACAATGCGCAGGGCGAGCCCCTCGACGATGGCAGACTTTCCAACTCCGGGCTCTCCGATCAGAATAGGGTTGTTTTTCTTACGTCGGCTCAGGATCTGCGCGAGACGTTCAATCTCAACCTCGCGGCCGACAACCGGATCAAGGCGGTTTTCTTCAGCGGCACGTGTCATGTCGTGGCCGAACTTGTCGAGTGTAGGGGTGTCTGCACCTCTGCGCACGCCGGATCCAGCCTTTGATGCGCTCTGCTGCCGTTCGTTTCCGGATGTCTCAGGGGTTCCTTTTGATGACGGCGGAGTGTCCATTTCGTCATCGTCCTCCTCGGTGAAATCGCTACCCATGGAGGGCTTGGCGGAGTCATTGCCGGCAAGCCATTGGGATAGGGATTCATAGTTGATCTCGTTGTCTGAAAAAGGTTTGATGAATTTCATTGTCAATACGTCTGGGGTGTGGAATATTGAAAGCAGAAGATGCTCTATACCGGCTTCCATTTTCTTCTGTTTTCTTGCTTCAAGAACACTCAGCGTGATCACTCTCTGTGTCAGGTCACTGACGCGGATCTGATCTTCTGTTATCATCTCCGTGTTGTCGGCCCCAACATGGAGCAGGTGATCGTTGAGTATGGATGTCAGGTCATGAATGGCAGGGAAACGTCGGGACAAGGATTCCGTGAATGTCTGGTCGCCCTTTGTCAGAATGGCGAAGAGAACATGCTCCGGACCGATCACCGGCGTATTGTATCGCGTCGCGATCGACGGACACGTGGCCAGCAATTCCTGTACTTCTTTAGATATGCGTGAAAAAATCATTCGTATGCTTTTGGTTTACGGAAATGTAAAGTTAGCAATAATTGTGCCAAAACTATATTAAAAACGATTATTAAATCAAAAAAGATAAATCGAAAGTGAAAAAAGATAAAACTTGGCTTCAAAAGGCGTGAGAATTGGTAAAAAATCGCTATCTTTGCTTGATGTTTTCCGTGGATGGAACGGCGTGGTTGCTTATGCTGTCCGGCAGCTGAAAACGAATAAGAATGAATAACCAAATTAAAGATAATACAGCAAAATTGTCATGTTGGAAGAAGATCGTATATTGAAGATCAATATTGAAAACGAAATGAAGTCGGCATATATCGACTATTCTATGTCGGTTATCGTGTCGCGTGCGTTGCCTGATGTCCGTGACGGACTGAAGCCCGTGCACCGAAGAGTACTCTTCGGAATGAACGAGATGGGCAACACCTCAGATCATCCTCATAAGAAATCGGCCAACTGTGTCGGTGAGGTGATGGGTAAGTATCACCCCCACGGCGACTCATCTATCTATGGAACAGTTGTACGTCTTGCTCAGGACTGGGCGCTGCGTTACACCCTCGTTGACGGGCACGGAAACTTCGGCTCTGTCGATGGTGACGGAGCTGCGGCTATGCGTTACACTGAGGTGCGTCTCCAGAAGCTTGGTGAGGAAATGCTTAGTGATATTGATAGTGATACGGTCGATTTTCAACCTAACTATGATAACTCCCGTCGTGAACCGGTTGTCCTTCCGACACGATTCCCGAATCTGCTTGTAAACGGTGCTTCCGGTATTGCGGTCGGTATGGCCACAAATATTCCGCCACATAACTTGACGGAAGCGATCAATGCCTGCGTTGCGCTGATCGATAACCGTGATCTGACCGTGGCTGACCTGATGCAGCACATCAAGGCTCCCGATTTCCCAACCGGAGGTACTATCTATGGTTACAATGGTGTGCGCGATGCTTTTGAAACCGGTCGTGGTCGCATACTGATCCGCGCCAAAGCTGAGATCGTGACGGAACACAATCACGATAATATAATTGTCACTGAGATCCCGTACAATGTGAACAAGGCTCTCCTTATTTCATATATTGCCGACCTTGTGACTGAGAAGAAACTTGATGGTATCGCCGATATCAACGACGAAAGTAACTACAAGGGTATGCGTATTGTCATCAAGCTCAAAAGCGATGCTAATGCCAATGTGGTGTTGAATAAACTCTACAAGATGACCCAGATGCAGGCTTCGTTCAGCGTCAACAATGTGGCACTTGTGAATGGTCGTCCGAAAACTCTCAATCTGAAAGAGATGCTGGAGGCGTTCATCGACCATCGTCATGAAGTGGTTACACGCCGAACCAAGTTTGAGTTGCGTAAGGCTCAGGAACGTGCCCATATCCTCGAAGGTCTGATCATTGCCTCGCAGAATATTGATGAGGTTATCCATATTATCCGTTCTTCTGCTTCTACGGAAGAAGCCCGTCAGAGGTTGACAGAACGCTTTAATCTGACCGATGCACAGACAGCAGCTATCGTTGAAATGCGACTCAAGCAGCTCACCGGTCTGGAACAGGATAAACTCCGTGCTAACTACGAAGAACTCATGGCTGAGATCGCACGTCTGGAAGAGATTCTCTCAAATCCGGTTGTGTGCTGGAATCTGATCAAGTCTGAGTTGGAAGAGGTTCGTGATAAATATGGTGATGAACGTCGTACTGATATCGATTATACAGCCGGCGATTTCAACGCTGAGGATTTCTATGCAGATGATGATATGATCATCACCATTTCCCACATGGGATATATCAAGCGCACGGCGCTTTCTGAGTTCCGCACTCAGAACCGCGGCGGAGTGGGCGCTAAGGGTAGCGATACCCGTGATGAGGACTTCATCGAATATATCTATCCGGCATCAATGCACTCCCATATTCTGTTCTTCACTGAAAAGGGGCGTTGCTACTGGTTGAAGGTCTACGAGTTGCCTGAGGGAGCCAAGAATACCAAGGGTCGTGCCATCCAGAATCTGCTTAATATTGAACCGGATGATGCGGTTAATGCGGTTATCTGTGTGAAAGGTCTTGCCGACAAGGAATTCGTGACATCTCATAACCTTGTGTTCTGCACAAAGAATGGTGTGATCAAGAAAACGAGCCTTGAGGCCTACTCTCGTCCTCGTGCAAATGGTGTCAACGCTATCATTATCCGTGATGACGATAAGTTGATCGATGTAGCTCTCACTGACGGCAACTCTGAGATTGTAATGGCTAACCGCAATGGTCGCGCCATTCGTTTCCATGAAAGTAAAGTCCGCGAGATGGGCCGTATGTCGACAGGTGTTCGCGGCATGACTCTTGATGGTGGCGATGATGCTGTTGTCGGTATGATATGCATGGAGCCTGAAACTGAAAACACCGTGATGGTTATCTCTGAAAACGGCTTTGGCAAACGCTCTGTCCTTGATGACTATCGCATCACTAACCGTGGTGCCAAGGGTGTCAAGACGATGAATATCACGGATAAGACTGGTCGTCTGGTGGCTATCAAGAGTGTCAATGATGATAATGATCTTGTCATCATCAACAAGAGCGGAATCACACTCCGAATGAAGGTGGCTGACGTCAGAGTGCAGGGTCGCGCTACGCAAGGTGTCCGTGTGATAAACCTTGAGAAGCGTAACGATGTTATAGCTTCAGTATGCTGTGTGAACTCGGATAATGAGGAAGCCATAGAGCATGAAATTGAAGAAAATGCTTCAGATCGCCCGATAGATGCCATCCCGCTTGAAGATGCTTCGCTTGATGCAGAGCAGGATTCTTACACAGAATCAGATCTCCAGGACGATGATTTTGAAAACGAACAATAATCTTACCTTAATAAATTAAACAAATCCCCTTATGAAAAAAGTCAGCTTAATCGGACTCGGTCTTTTCACCGCTTTCGCAGCTGTGGCTCAGACCTCCGTTGTCAAGGATGTTGAGCATGAACTAAAGTCGGGAAATCCTGACTATGCAAAAGCTCTTCAGTCAATCAAACCGGCGTTGACAAATGCCGAGACTGCAAATACCATGATGCCATGGTATCTCGCCGGTAAGGCAGGTTTCGGTCTGTTTGATAATGCATATAAGCAGGAGATGGTCGGACAGACTCTAAGCGCAGATCAGAAGAAACAGGCCGGCGTGGCTTATGTAGATGGCTATGACTATTATCTGAAAGCTCTTCAACTCGACAGCATTCCTGATGAAAAAGGAAAGATCAAACCCAAGAAGAGTAAAGAGATACTCAAAACTATAAACGGCGGTTATCCCTATCTCCGTACTGCAGCAATCTTCCTGATGCAGGCTAACGACTTCGATGATGCTTATAATGCATGGGAACTGTATGTTTCTCTGCCCACCAATCCTTTGCTCGGCAAGGAAGCTCCTGCGCAGCTCGCTGATACACTTCTTGGTGAATCAATGTTCTATCAGGCCAACTGTATGCTTGCAAGCGATCAGATCCAGCAGGATAAAGCTAAGGTTGAGAAAGCTATAAAGAAACTGAATAAGGTTCTTGAGACCGGATATCAGAATCCTGATGTGTACACATACGGCATCATTGCTTCAAATCGTCTTGAGGATAAGGCAATGAAGACCAAATTCGCTCAGGAAGGATATAACAAATATGGAACCGCAGATATCTCTTTCATCGGTGAGTTGATCAATAATAAACTCGATAGCGAGGATTATCCCGGTGCAATCCAGTATGTAGACGAAGCAATTGCATCTACCTCCCCTGATAATTCTGAACTTCTTGCACAACTTTACACCATCAAGGGTATTATTGATTTCCGTAGTGAAGATTTCAATGCCGCTCAGGGTGTGCTTGCAAAGGCTTTGGAATATAATCCTAACTATGGTGATGCCAATTTCTATCTCGCACAGGCTATTCTTCAGACCGTAGATAAGGCTCAGCTTGAAAATGTAAATTCCAACATACTTGATTATAAGGACGACATGCTGAAGGCAGCCGATCTGCTGAAGAAGGCTTACGACATTGATGATGTCAAATATTCTTCTGTTCCCGACAACTTGTATCGTATCTATTATAACCTGGGTGCTGATTTCGTTGACGAGTCCAAATACTGGGAATCGCTCCGTTGATCAACGATATAACGATTTTTTATTTGTGAAGAGCCATGGCCGGAACGCCATGGCTCTTTGAGTTACATGGCTTTTTGTGCAGATATGTTAAAATATTAAAATTTTCACATCCATATTGCGATTGCTATTGTTATGAATATAAAACAGATCAATAACTTAAAAACATATATCGTCATGAAATTCTTAATCGTTTTAGCATTTATTTTTGCTCTTATTGCCATTGGTTGTTTAGTAGCAACATTGTTTGTAACCGGAAATGGCGTGATTCTTCCCTCGATTGGCGCAGGATTATCATTGGTTGCATTTATACTTGTATTTGTCGGATACGTATCCAAGACAAACCGTCAACGCTGATTGCTCTTTATCTATAACTGAATATCGCGCCGTGGATCATGATCTGATTCACGGCGCGGCTTTTATCTTTTGAAATTTTTTGCGTATTTTTGTGGAAAACTTCAACGATGGATACAACTATAAAGGAATTTGACTCTGCGCTTGCTGCATGTCGAGATATATTTGTTAAGAAATTGTCGGATTACGGGGCTTCATGGCGTATAATGCGTCCCTGTTCCATCACCGATCAGATCTATATCAAGGCAAAACGCATAAGGTCTTTGGAGACTAAAGGGACAGCGATGGTTTCGGAGGGTATACTTCCTGAATTCATAGCCATAGTCAATTATGGAATAATCGGCGTGATTCAGCTCAAAGAAGGATTTGTTGATCAGGTCGATATCTCAAATGATAAAGCATTGGAATTGTATGATCGCTATGTGGCCGAAGCAAGGGAGCTTATGATAGCCAAAAATCATGATTATGACGAGGCATGGCGGTCTATGCGCATTAATTCCTATACTGATTTTATACTTGCAAAGATTCAGCGCACCAAGCAGATTGAGGATCATGATGGTGCTACAATCATATCGGAAGGTATTGATGCCAATTATCTCGATATGGTCAATTACGCTGTTTTTGGCATAATAAAACTATCGGAATGATTTCATCTCTCAGATTGACTCCGGGGAAAAAGACCAAAACCGGAATAGTCTGGTTGCTTCGATTGCTGGTCGGGGCAACGTTTGTCATGTCCGGACTCACAAAGTGTATTGATCTTTGGGGCGTAGTTTACAAGATTGAGGAATATTTCATTGTCTGGTCAATAGATCTGCCTCTTTCACTGTATGTGATGACGGCATTGGCGCTTTCTGTTTCCGAGTTTTTGCTCGGATTGATGCTTTTGATCGGGTCGTACCGGCGTAGTGTCCCATGGCTGTTGCTCCTGATGATGGCATTCATGTTGCCATTGTCGTTCTATATCTTCATTGCCAATCCCGTGGCCGATTGCGGTTGCTTCGGTGACTTTCTTATTATATCAAATGGTGCCACATTCTTGAAGAATATATTCCTGACAGTGGCGATCGTGCTGTTGATTATGTGGAACCGCCAGGTGGCATGTCTGTTCAACCCTTATATACAGTGGGTGCCGGCTGTTGCTGCGGCTGTCTATATTCTGGCAGTCGGGATGTTCGGTTATAATATTCAACCTCTTGTTGATTTCCGTTCATTCCCGGTAGGGACGCGTCTTGCTGTCTCGGATGTTGATATGGATGATTCCGAAGATGCCGGGTCTGAACCTCAGTTTGAATTCATATATGAGAAGGATGGGCATCAGGCCTCGTTCGGAGAATCGGATTTGCCGGATTCCACATGGACTTTTGTCGATCGCAAACTTGTGGCCGGTTCTGTTGATGAAAGGACTGAGCTGGTTGTTTATGATGGAGATTCTGAAGTGACAGAAGATGTCATAATGGCTGATGAACCGCAACTGCTTATCGTTATCCCTGATCGTAGACGTGTCAATATTTCATATACCTATGCGATAAATGAACTCCAGCATTGCATGGATTCCATCGGGGGCTCCATGATAGAGATCGCCGCAATGCCGGAGTCGGAGATTAATGGTTGGCGCGATCTTTCCATGGCCACATATCCCATCTACCGGGCGGAGCCGACTGTCTTGAAAGAGTTGGCCCGTGGCGTTGTCGCCGCTGTCTATGTTGAGGATGGTAAAATTATGTGGAAAAGGTCGTTGCCCTCGATAGATGTGGACCGGATAGCCATGTCGGAAAATCAGCAAGAGCTATTGCGTAACTTGTCTTTTTCCGGAGGCCATCTGCTTGCCGTGGCATCATTGATTCTGTTTGCATTCTATTGTCTGGTGTATATGCTGGAGAAAAGTCGTTATCTCGCAGTGTGGATGTCAAAAATGAGGCCGAATGCTCGGCAATCAGAAAAAAAATAGGTATTTTTGCACTGACAAATCAACGTTTAAATTTTTAACGCTTAATATATCATAGAAATGAGAAAAAACATTGTTGCAGGTAACTGGAAAATGAACACCACATTGCCTGAAGGTCTGAAGCTTGCAAAAGACGTGAATGAGGCTCTTAAGAATGTGACACCCAAGTGTGATGTCATTATCGCAGTTCCTTTCACTCATCTTGCTTCGATCAATGAAATCATTGACAAGAACAAGCTTGGTCTTGGTGCTGAAAACTGTGCGGATCATCGTTCCGGCGCATATACCGGCGAGGTTTCTGCTCCGATGGTTGCTTCTACCGGTGCAAACTATGTGATCCTTGGCCACAGCGAACGTCGTCAGTACTATGGCGAGACCTCTGAGATTCTTAAGGAAAAGGTGGCTCTTGCTCTTGAAAACAATCTGACTCCGATTTTCTGCATTGGTGAGGTTCTTGAGGAACGCGAGAACGGTACATTCTTCGACGTTGTTAAGTCGCAGATCGTTGACGCTCTTTTCGGCCTTTCAGCTGAAGATTTCTCAAAACTGATTCTGGCTTACGAACCCGTATGGGCTATCGGTACCGGCAAAACCGCAACTGATGATCAGGCTGAAGAAATGCACGCATTTATCCGTGGTGTCATTGCCGACAAATATGGTAAAGAAGTTGCTGAAAACACTTCGATCCTCTATGGCGGAAGCTGCAAGCCCAGCAATGCTAAAGCACTTTTTGCAAAACCCAATGTTGATGGCGGTCTGATTGGCGGCGCATCTCTGGACGCTGAGTCGTTCATGGGTATTGTAACTGCTTTCGAGTAATTATCTGTTACGGATCCGGCTCCTACAATAGGAAATACGGATCCGTTAATATTGCCGACGATATTTTTAGGCTACAAGAATATATTTTTGTATTTTTGTAGCCTAAATTTTACCCTGAACCGGATAAAACAACGTATATATGAATTTAAGAACGCAACTGTGGGCAGTACTTCCGTCGATGCTCTGTGTGGCATTGCAATCGGGTGCTCAGACTCCTGACAATAGTGTGCAGCCGTCAATTGTCGATCATATCGAGCAGAGTGGTTTTCACGAACTGGTTATTCCGGATGATGTCAGGCTTCTACTCCTGCCTTCTGCCAATGCTTCGCAGCAGTCAAACGATCGCCGTTCAACTATGCGCACATATTGGCGCGTCCAGGTGTTCAGTGACAGCAAGGGGGAAAAATCGCATCAGGAAGGACAGCAGAAGCGTAGTGCTGTCGCGCGTCGCTTTCCTGAATATCCGATAGAGCTGAAATGGGATTCGCCATATTGGCAACTGCGCGTTGGTAAATTCGTGAATCGGGAAGAGGCGGAATCAGCTGCTGAAAAGATTAAGAAAGCATTCCCGTCATATTCAAGAGAAGTACACGTTGTCCGACAGCGCATGAGGGAGGGTGATTGATGCTCCTTGCTCCGGGCTTCGTATTTCATTTTTTTAATTACTTCCAATTTAGAATCAGATGGCAAATAGCACTGCCGACTCAGATAAAATTATTAAAGAAATAGCATCCCACTATGAAGCGATTATCCGGCTGATCGGTGAGGATGTAGAACGCGAGGGGTTGAAGGATACACCTATGCGTGCGGCAAAGGCTTTATACTACGTGACCCGTGGCTATCGTCAGGATGTGGATTCTGTAATCCATAATGCTATGTTTGAAGCTCCGGGTAATGATATGGTCATAGTGAGGGATATAGAGTTCTATTCGCTTTGCGAGCATCATATCCTGCCATTTTTTGGCACGGTAAGCGTTGGCTATATTCCGGGGGCGAAGATCGTAGGGCTTAGCAAGATTGCGCGTATTGTTGATTTGTTTGCCCGACGTTTGCAAGTTCAGGAGCGTTTCGCAGAGCAATTATGTGATACGCTATATGAGAAACTGGGTGCGCAGGGTGTCATAGTGTCGTGCCGTGCTCGGCATCTGTGTATGCAAATGAGGGGAGTAGAGAAACAGTCGTCGACAACGGTGACATTGGCCACAAGAGGGTCATTCTCCGGATCTGCTGATTTGCGGCGTGAGTTTCTTGAAGCAATACGATAAAACAAATTCTAATAAGATAACACGAAGCAGTCAATCCTGTCAGGGTTGACTGCTTTGTTGATTATATGAGTTGTTAGTCGTCGTGATGATGTTTCTTGCGCTTTTTGTATTTTTTCTTTTTGGGATGTTTCTTTTTTCCGGGATGGTGTCCATGACCATCAAAGCTTTCATAGTAGTCGTTTTCAACGCCCCAGTAACTATGCATCGTTCCGCAAGATTCCAAAATTGGGGTGATGCAAAAGGCTGATAAAATCAGGATGATTGAAATTTTAAATCTTCGGAGTTTCATAAATAATAGTAGTGTTATGGCATTCTATAACATTATTACGCTTTAATCATGTATTTTGTTCTGTAGTTCCAGGTGTTTGTAATGCATCCTGCGCCCCGAACATGCCGCCCTCAATGGCGTGACGCTCCCGTTCTCGGATCCTTTTTGGGAGGAGTTTTTTCCGCCTAACGGGTGGAAGTGCCGATGCAATGTGGTGCAGGTACGACGCTCTAAATATCCCGTGACGGACCGCGACGAGGCGGTTCGCCGGGACGGTGGCGAGATATCCGGCGGATTCTGTGTTAGTCGACCTGTTCGGCGGATCGGGACTACTCTCCCATATCGCAAGGCGTGTCCGCCCGGAGGCCTCTGTGATATATAATGATTTCGACGGCTTCGCGGAGCGACTGCAGGCTATTCCGCAGACCAATGAGCTGCTGGAGCGGATATGGGAGATAGCGTTAATTTAGGAATTATGATTTTCCGCTAAATCCAGGGACGAACGATTCAAAACTATTGTCATTATAGTAAACGATAATATTTACTATTTTTTTTGTTTGGTTTGGGTGGAATGATATGGTAGGGGTGTTGTCAGTGGAATCTATGGCTTGGATCTCGTCTTGAATAATGCTGTTGTCTCCTTCCTCGTTGAGGGTAGATGTATTTGGGGTGGATATCGTGCCTGATGATTTTTCTGATGAAATTTTGTTTCTATCGTCTCCAAAATCAATGCTGGGCGTCAATCTTTCAGAATCAATGATTTGTGTTTCTTGAAAATCAAAAATGCCTTCTTGTTCAGGCTCTGAGATTTCGATATTTTTTTTGTGCAGCATGTCTCCTTCGCCAAACATTAACCATAGGACGGAAAGCTCCGGGTATGCTTCGTGGATCTTGCCAATAAGTTCGTCGCTAACCTTCTTGTTGCGCCCATTAAGGAGCTGTGATAGGGTAGGGCGAGGTATGGAACAATTGTCGGCAAATTGAGTGACCGGAGTATTCAGATAGGAAATGAATGTTTTTAGACGAGAAACGATGTCCATTTTGTGAATTTGATTTTGAAGATTGATTTTGCAAATGTAATAAATTAAAATCATATATGCAAATTTGCAATCGCATTAAGGGGTTCTCTGTTGTTAATTATCGTATGCGATTTTTGAATTTGTAAATGTAAATGCGATCTATTATCATTGAATTAACACTCTATGCTAATAATGTAATTATTTGATGTATAATGAGTTCGTTGCGCAAGAGTGCGTAGTATGTTCTTATTTTTGGTCATAGGATCGGCATTGGGTGTGTCCATTTAATCTTATTGTTTATCTTTGTAGTGCAATATAATGGATATTAGATAATTGTGGCATGCGTTAAGAATGCTTTCGTGTGCTATTTTGGTTTCGTAAATAGTGTTTGGGGTGAGAGCTGGGGTGGATTGGATTTGTAAAATAAAACTAAGGATGGGATTATACGCAGCTTCAAACGTAATCAGGAAAGCTACTTTAGAATTGTAAAATATCTGTTTGTGTGAATTTTGTTTTGCAAACAATTTTGTAGTTTATAGATGTAATCATGTGAATTTACTAATATAAACACCACTAAACTTAGTTGTAAACCACTGAAATACAATGATGTCTATGTACTTTAAACACATCAATCTCCTGTCTTTATCGTTTAACAAGCGTTAAATTCACGCCTAAAGTGCTAAAATTTAGCATATTTACATTTGATTAACAGATCGATGTGTAAATGTGTGTTTCAGTTAATATTTTCCGGATTATTTAGGGATTGCATTTTGTGTATGGTTGTTTTTATTATTGTTGCTTTGTTTAACGTGTTGATTTATTTCGTTTTAAGTGTCAATACTGCCGGATATTTGCGTCTTACTACAATGATAATATAGATTTGTTTAACATGGTGGTGCCTGATTTTTGCCCAACATGCTTATAACTTTGCATTAGAAAAAGAATTCTATAACCGCTTTAATCCTTAGTGTCATGAATAATACTTCGATAATTCTAACTCCGCATGTGATAAATACGGTAAAGGCATTGGCTGACGCCGACAGGAAGGCTATCGGTTTCGCATTGGTTGAAGAGCTTGTTTTTGGGCGCAATCCGGAGGGTTCGCTATCTCCGGTTCAAGCTGTGATCTATACGCTTATCAGTGATTATGTTAAGCGGGATTCTATCCGTGGGTCTAAAATTGTCCAGGATGCTTTGAATTGATCTTGAAGATATTTATTAGCCGATAATTGTGTCCAGATCCATTGAGGCCAATTCCCATTGGCTCATAGCGTTGTCGAGGTCTTTCTGAAGCTTCGCGTGTTTATCGAAAAGCTCGGCATTGTACTCGCCTGTGGCCATGGTTTGCTCTATTTCGGCAATTTTACTTTCAATAGAGGATATCAGCTCTTCGGCGTCGGATACGGCTTTACGGGCTCGTTTAATCAGTTTTTCATGTTCCTTTTGTTCGGCATAACTCATTTTATGCTGAGGGGTCTTTGTGGGCGATGGGGTATCGGCTTGTTTTGTGTCTTTTGCTGCGATTTTGCCGACGGGAGTTGTGGCCTGTGTTTTGGTCGGGGATTTGCTGAGTTCGAGTTCAGCGAGTGATGCCATTTTCTTTTTTTCAAGAAATTCATATATGCCCCCGAGGCATTCCCGTACTTTGCCTCCGCCAAACTCATAAACTTTTTCTACGAGCCCATCGAGAAATTCGCGATCGTGTGAGACTACGATAACGGTGCCATTGAAGTCTTTTATGGCTTGTTTCAGGATATCCTTGGTTTTCATGTCCAAGTGGTTGGTGGGCTCGTCGAGGATGAGCAGATTGACGGGCTCAAGCAGCAGCCGGATCATTGCAAGCCTTGTTTTCTCGCCACCCGACAGTACCTTTACCTTTTTGTCGGATGCTTCTCCGCCAAACATGAATGCGCCGAGGATGTCACGTATCTTTGTCCGGATGTCGCCCACGGCTACACGGTCGATCGTGTCGAAAACAGTTATTTCGCCATCAAGCAGCTGGGCTTGGTTCTGTGCGAAGTATCCTATTTTGACATTGTGGCCTATTTTCAGGTCGCCTGAGAAGGGAATCTCGTTCATTATGCACTTGACGAGAGTGGATTTGCCCTCTCCGTTCTTGCCCACGAAGGCCACTTTCTCGCCACGCTTGATGGTGAATGTGGCGTTGTCGAACACCTGATGGTCACCATATCGCTTACCTACGTTGTCTGCAATGATCGGATAGTCGCCCGATCGTGGAGCCGGAGGGAATTTGAGGCTGAGGTGTGAGGTGTCCACTTCGTCCACTTCTATGCGCTCGATTTTGGCCAGTTGCTTTATGCGGCTTTGTACCTGCACGCTCTTGGTGGCTTTATAGCGGAAGCGCTCAATGAAGTCTTCCGTCTCCTGTATCTGTTTTTGTTGGTTGATGTAGGCACGCGTCTGTTGCTCGATTCTCTCCTTGCGTAGTTCGACAAATTTTGAATAGTTTACGGCATAGTCGTAGATCTTGCCGAGGGAGATCTCGATAGTGCGGTTTGTGACGTTGTCGATAAACGCACGGTCGTGGCTTACGAGTACCACGGCGTTGGCTTTCTGTATAAGGAATTGCTCAAGCCATTGTATGGATTCTATGTCAAGATGGTTGGTGGGCTCGTCGAGCAAAAGCACGTCAGGCCTTTGAAGGAGGATTTTGGCCAACTCGATACGCATACGCCATCCACCGCTGAATTCCGATGTTGGCCGACTGAAATCTTCGCGGTTGAAGCCAAGGCCAAGGAGTGTTTTCTCCATCTCGGCCAGTGAATTCTCGCTTTCCTCCATGGCGATGAGTTCTGAAAGAGATGTCATGCGTTCAATCAGTTCTGCGTATTCAGGGCTCTCGTAGTCGGTTCTGTGCTGGAGTTCTGCCGTTAAGCGATCGAGGCTGGCGTGCATCTCATCGATATGGGAGAATGCTTTGCTCACCTCTTCCATCACGGTCAGTGTATCGCTGATCTCCATTTGCTGCGGAAGATAGCCGATGGTGATATCCTGAGGGATGGAGACGCTGCCGGAAGTTGGTTTCTGTAGGCCTGCAATAATTTTCAGCATAGTTGATTTTCCGGCGCCATTTTTGCCTACAAGGGCTATTTTGTCCTTTCGGTTGATCACATAACTGATATTGTCAAAAAGGGCTTTTGCGCTGAACTCTACGCTTAGATTATTGATTGAGACCATCGGTAAGTTGAGATTTGTAAATGGAGCTGCAAATTTACTTAATTTTGAGCAATGCTCAAAGCTTTGCGAGTGGAGCTTGGTTTAAAAGAAAAAGAGATGATTCATATTTGAATCATCTCTTTTTTAGTAGCGGGGGCAGGACTCGAACCTACGACCTTTGGGTTATGAGCCCAACGAGCTACCACTGCTCCACCCCGCATTGTTGTATCGGTTTTGTGAGTGCAAAGGTAGCGACTATTTTTGAATTAGCAATACATTGGGGTGAATATTTTTGTTAAAGAAATATAATTCAAGTTCTCTTGAGTCTTGTTTGTTCGCTCAATAGGTTGAGAATCAGGTTAGACCTGATTCTCTTGCTCTGATGTGGCATTATTCTTGTTTGTTCCGGCTGCGAATAGTCCGGAGAGATGTTTCTCACGGAATCTTTCAAGCAGCTCCCAGAAGTTAGGAACAAACAGGGTGCCTACAATTGCATTTATCGCCATGCCGAAGACCACGGCTGTTCCAAGAGCAATCCTGCTGGAAGCTCCGGCACCGGTTGCAAATAGCATTGGAAGAACACCGAAAACAAAAGCCATGGCAGTCATCATGATAGGGCGGAATCGTATACGTCCGGCATCTGAAGCGGCCTGTCGGATTGGGATGCCCGTCTTACGGAAATCAACGGCATACTCAACAATAAGGATTGCATTCTTTGCAGATAGTCCGAGCAAGAGTATAATACCGATCTGAGTGTAAATACTGATGCTCTGGCTCATAAACAAGCATCCTATAACCGTGCCGAGTATTGCGGTTGGCATAGAGATCACAACTGCAATTGGATCGGTCAGGCTCTCATATTGGGCGGCAAGGACAAGTATGGTCACTATGACGGCAAAAATCATTACAATGCTGATTGTAGCGCCACCTTGCGTCTCCTGATAGGCTTCTCCGGTCCACGCATATCCATATTCATTTCCAACAGCTTTTTTCACGGCCTGTTCCATCGCTGCGATGGCTTCTGATGAACTTGTGCCCTTCGATGGGCTTGCTGTCAGAGAGGCGGTTGTGTACATGTTGTAGCGGTCTACCGACGCTTGGCCTATTATTGGTTCAAGAGTCATGAATGACGAGAATGGAACCATTTGTCCATTGGAATTTTTCACAGACAGCCGCAACACGTCCTGTGGATTGGTACGTGATGAAGCATCGCCTGACAGCTGCACTTCGTAAACGCGGCCAAATTCATTGAAATCGTTCACATAGACCTGTCCGGTGAATGCGGTCAGAGAACTGAACACCTCCGCGATATCAAGGCCAAGCGTTTCGATTCTGTTGCGGTCGACGCTCAGTTTATACTGAGGGACGCCTCCCTCATATAGTGAGGTGACAGAAGCTATCCGGCTATCTTTTTCCGCTTCGGCTATTATATTTTCCAAGGCGGTGGCCATTGCTTGTGATCCCTTGTTGTTTATATCCAGCAACTGCATTTCAAGACCCGATGACAGTCCCAGTCCGGGGATGGCCGGCGGATTGACGGCAAAGATCTCTGCTTCTTGAATATCTGCGCATTTCTTCTCAAAATCATCAATTATAGCTTCTGCCGAACGGCTCTTTCCTTTGCGTTCACTCCATGGCTTGAGGGTGACCATAAGCGCTCCCATGTTTGATCCGCTTCCGCCAAGGAACGAGAATCCGGATATGGATATGACATTGTCAACTTCCGGAATTGATTTCAGACGGTCAACGCAAGTAGCCAGGATTTTATCGGTTCGCTCAACAGACGCTCCGGTGGGCAATTGAACAGACCCCATGAAATAGCCCATGTCTTCTTGCGGCACATAACTGGTTGGCATCTTGATGAAACCCCAGAAAGCCACGCCGGTTATAAGCAGATAAGCGCAAATTGCTACGATAGGCTTCTTCAGGAATGTCCCGACGATTCTCATGTATGTGTTTAGTGTGGCGGAAAATCCGGAATTGAACCACTTGTATATGCAGAATTTTGATGGCGCCTTTCTCGGTCGCAGAAATAATGCACACATGGCAGGAGTGAAGGTCAGGGCATTAAAACCGGAGAACGCTGTTGATACGGCTATGGTAAGGGCGAATTGTTTGTATAATTCGCCGGTTATGCCGGAGATAAATGCAGTCGGAATAAATACGGACAAGAGAACAAGTACCTCTCCGATCACCGGCCCTTGCAATTCCCTCATGGCTTTTTCCGCTGCTTGCCGTGGTGTCATTTTCCCTTCGTCGACTATTCGGGAACAATCTTCCACAACGACAATTGCATCGTCCACAACGATAGCTATAGCAAGTACAAGGCCAAACAATGTCAGAGTGTTCAACGTAAAGCCGAATAGCTTCATGACGGCAAAGGTTGCGATCAGCGATACCGGAATAGTGATCATCGGAATAATGACGGCTCTCCAGCTTTGAAGGAAAAGCAAGATAACCAGCATTACTATAAGAGTTGTCTCTACGAAAGTTACCAGCACATCATCAATAGATTCAGTGACGAAATCAGTCGAGTTCATGATCACTCTGTAGTGGATGCCTTCGGGGAAGTATTCCTGAAGATCATCAAGCTTCGCTTTAACCTTGGAGGCCACTTCAAGCGCATTGGCTCCCGGAAGTTGATATATGCCGAGAAGTCCGGCCTGATTTCCGCTGACGAGGGCATTGTTGCCGTAAGCTTCGCTGCCAAGCTCTATTTTTGCGATATCCCGGAGCCGGAGCATTGATCCATCGGCTTCGGTTCGTAGCACAATATCGCCGAATTGTTCCGGTGTGGTCAGGCGTCCGGTAGCTGTGAGGGTGTACTCAAACTGACTGGGATTTGTCGGGAGGGGAGAGGCTCCGACGGTTCCGGCCGATACCTGGATGTTTTGTGACTCTATCGCCGCGCTCACATCGGATGCTGTGATATTGCGTATGCGCATGAGATCCGGATTAAGCCACACACGCATGCTGTACTCTCCGGCTCCGAAAGCTCCGACTTGTCCCACACCATCCACACGCGACAATTCATCAACAAGATTCAGTTTTGCATAATTGGTCAGATATAGCGCATCATATCGCTGCGGATCATCGCTCTCCAGAGCGATAAACATTATGATATTGCTCGAACGAGACATTACTTGCACGCCCTGTTGTTTTACGGATTCCGGGAGTGTTGGCTCGGCAAGTGACAGACGGTTTTGTACCTTTACGGTGGCCATGTCGAGATCTGTTCCATTTTCAAAGGTAATGGTCAGTGAATAGCTTCCGTCGGATCCAGATGATGAGCTCATGTACATCATATCCTCCACACCATTGATCTGTTCTTCGATGGGTACACCTACTGTTGACGCGACAGTCGAGGCATCGGCACCGGGGTAGGTGGCGGAAACCATGACTGTTGGGGGTGTGATATCTGGATATTGGGCAACCGGAAGTGATTTCACCGTTAATAATCCGGCCATTATCATGAATACTGCCAGAACTATGGCAAATATCGGACGGTCAATGAAAAATTTTGAAAACATACTCTTAGCTGATTTACGATAATGTTATTTTGTCTCGATCGGTTTGATCTGCATCCCGTTTCTGACCTTCAGCAATGCTTTATCAACATATCGGGTGCCGGGCTTCACACCATCCGTGACAATGCGCATAGAGTCCCGGACCACACTCCCGGCTTGAATCGGAGTATAGACAACCTTGTTTGAGTCTGAGACAGCATAAATATATTTTCCAAGCTGGTCAGTGGCAATGGATGCGTCTTTTACGAGTATGGCCTTGGGGTCGGATTCTGATGGCAGGTTGATGCTGACATACATGCCGTCCTGGAGTCGGCCATTGTGATTGTCAACATTTGCACGGAGAGTCAGAGTGCCGGTGGACTGATCAACCTCCGGAGATATGTAGGATAGTTTTGCAATGTAGTTTCCTTTGATGTCCTGTTCGAAATACAGTGGGATGGAGTCTAAATCTATTTTGTCAGACTCTTTTCCAAGCAATATTTTCTGCATTGATTTGTCGTCAATATAGAACTCGGCAAACATTGTTGCATCTTCATATAGATTAGCCAGCACTACCGGAGATCCGGCTCCGCTTACATATGCTCCCACGCTCATTGTCGGTGCTGAGACATGTCCGCTATATGGCGCGCGGATTGAGCAGTAGCTCAATTGTTTTCTTGCTGTCTCCAGTTGCGCCCGAGCCGTCTTTATTGAAGCCTCGGCCTGCTCAAGGGTGCTCTTGGCTTTATTGACCTCCATCACGGACACGGCGTCGCTTTTTAATGCTTTCTGCATTGCTGAATATTGTTGCTCGGCATAGTCACGGCTACTTATTGCTGAACTCAGTGCGGCTTCTGCCTGATTGACCTGATCCCGATATTCCGTGTCGTCAATGCTGAATAATAGTTGCCCTTTCTCCACGAACTGTCCATCTTCATAATATTTCCCTTTCAGATATCCATCAACCCGGCCAACGAGCGGCACCATATTGTTGGCCTTCAGGATTCCGGGATAGGTATGATAGATGACTACGGAGTCTTGAACAGCTTTTGCAACTGAGACTTCCGGAATTGAGTCGTCGGATTTTTCCGCAGTTTTTTTGCACGATGCTGAACTGATTGTCAATGCTGCAATGGCAATCAATATGGAGTATCTGGTTTTCTGTTTCATCGCAATAATATTTTAAGTCATTTTCATTCAATTTTGGATCCAGCCACCGCCGAGTGCTTTGTATATGCGGATCAGCTGGCTTGATGCCGTTCCCTGTGCGTTGGCCAGTTCGTCGGTATACTGCAGCAGGTTGATCTGAGCCTGTGCAACACTGAGGAAGTCGGTCAACCCCTGTTTATATAGATCGAGCGATAGATCAAGTTCACGTTGTGATTGCTCCACGACCTTCTCCAGTGAGATCACAGCCCTATATTGTCCGCTGTATGTCACCATTGCATTGTCAGCTTCCTCCACGGCGGTCATGACGGCAAGCTCGTATGACTCCGCAGCAATCCGCATATTTTCTCTTGCAGAAGCTAAAGCGGCATTTCTGGCGAACCCGTCAAATATGGTCCATGAAATTTTCGGACCAATATTATAGGTCAGCGAACGCGATTCGAACAGATCACCGGCATTATGCGCCGCAACGCCTATGGATCCGCTCAAAGAAAGTGTCGGTAGGAAATTGCGCTTTTCAACTCCTGCCGCTGCGGCAGCAGCCGCCAGTTCATATTCAGCAGCCTGCACATCGGGGCGACGGCGCAATATGTCAGCCGGAATGCCGACGGGGATTAGCCGCTTGTAATCCGGGATCGGCTTTACATTGTCAAGAAGTGGCATGATATCATCGGTATATGAACCGGTGAGCAATGCAAGGGCATTTATTGTTGTGGATATGCTGGCCTGTAATGTCGGGATTGAAGCTTCCGTAGAATAGTATATCGTGGATGCCTGAGCAACATCCAATCCGGAATTCAGGCCGGCTTCATGGCGTGCGCGTGCGATATGAAGTACGGTGTCTTGCTTGCTCATGTTATCGCGTGCAACCTGCAATCGGGATTGAAGAGTGCGGTATTGTACGTAGGTCTCTCCGATCTCGGCACACAGGCTGTTCATCACGGCAAGATAGTCGGCACGTGAGGCTTGGTATTCCGATTTACTTTGCTTCACCTTGGCTCTCACTCTCCCGAACACATCGATTTCCCATGCCATATCAATTCCGGCCGAAAAATAGTCAATGTTCTCAGCCGGCACAGAAATAGAGGTTGTGTTGCCGGATTGCCGGTTCTTTGTCCAGCCTGCGGATATCGAAAACTGAGGGTAATATCCCGATTTGGCCTGACGTATTGCTTGGCGGGCCATTTCTATACGATGTGCGGCGATGGCCACGTTGAAATTATTATCAATGCCGCGGCTGATCAGCGAGTCAAGGACCGGATCTCCGAACTCATCCCACCAGCGGTCGGTAGCCGGAAGGGTCTGACTCTTCTCCGGAGTGTAAATCCATTTGTCCGGTATGCTGTCTGTTGCGTATGAATCCTGACCGAAAACACTTGATGACGATGCGAGGATAAATAATAGGGAAATTATAGATCTCATAAATTGATAGTTATAACACGAAATTATAACCATTCAATTTGCAGGGAGGTTTATGATTGGAAGCGTTTTTTAACTTAAAATAATTATTAGTTTTTATTGGTAGATACATGTCGACAGGTCTTTTAGCAAGGCCTCATCCAAAATAAGAGTAACTTTAATAGAATCACTTACATTTGACGATGTGGTTGAGTATCTGATCTACGCCCATGCGTGCAATCTGCTACTCATCAACATCGCCAATCCTGAGGAAACATCAGTCCGGGAGTATGCTTTTGCTCTTGACAATGCACTGCATGAGGCTCAGACTCTCAACTTCGACGGAGTTGTCGATATACTCACAACCTGCAATTTTGTTCCGGAAATACGGGAGAAAGACCGATTGGAGCAATCCCTTTCTCAACTATTGCCTAAAATTACCAACCGGAAATATCTACTGACCTGTATCCTGTGTAATACCAACGAAGGGGATAGCAACCCGATGAAATTGCAAGAGTTCATTAACATTAAAAACCCTCAACCGCTGCAACGGTCAAGGGTTTAAGGTTGAAAAGTAATTCCGCCGCTTTCCAATCTTTATTAACCAGTCGCGGCGAGCCTTTTCTATCTTATGAGATGCGAAATTTCTTTTAAGGTAGGCAAATGTGCGGTTAAAATAATATTCCGTCGCTGATGCCTGGGGGTGCAAATGGCTGTAGTGGTCGAATTCACAAGCCCCCGAATCGGCTCAGCACTACAAAGATAATACAAACTTTGCAAAGATGCAAAAGCCCTCCGTTGCATTTTCATAATTCTTTTCTCGCAGCCATAGTGCGAATCCAAGGATGGTGGGCCTTGTCATGGAATTCATTATTGTTTTGGATGGGATTTTTGCAGCTATTCTTTCAAATCGGCGTCTATACGCGACTTTAGATCCATCCGTTTGAACAATAAGGTCGATATACTCTTCAAAAACGGATAGTAGGGAACGGTGTGATTGATTGTCCGAACCGGTTATCAGTTGCACAAGTTTGGAGGCCGTCAATACGGCATAATAATCCAGAGAATCAATCGTACTGATAGTGTTGTAGGATTTTACGTAGTTTCGTATTGAGATAAGCTGCATCAGATCGCTTGACTATCCATCCGTTACAAAACTCATTTTCGGAGTTGATTACGATGTCCGTAATGATGTATCTGACGCCACCGTTATGCGAAATGGAAATGCGGACTTTGTGACGGCCATCTTTTAATATTTTGGCCGGAATTATAACTGCTGATATATTAGCCATTTATAAAAATGATTTAATAAAATTTTAGGAAAAGTGTTAAAATTTTTCCGACAATAAAAAGGAAAAGTAAAAGCCCAAAAAACGGGGTTTCGGCGAGTTTTCGACAAGCGCAGAGCATCAAAAGTAGGCCGTTTTTACGATAGCATTACTATTATATCTGCGTAAAGTTCAGCTAATTACCACAAAACAAGCAGTTTTAAGGGGTATATAAAGAAAAAAATTACTCGTCATCACGACGAATAATCTTCTTACCTTAAATCTAATACCATGAAAAACTGATGCAAAGTTAAGCTAAATAAATATGTTGTACAACATATTGAGCTTGTATTTAGGGTTTTTTAACTAAATTTTCGCCGACATTGATTATAGTTCCAGAGGAGTGCGCTGATAGTTCTGGAGCATATTGGCTTTGGATCGTGGCGATACCGGATGAAAATTCACCGGCATTATTCACCCATAATTCATATTCAAGCAAGTATGTTCCCTTTGGCATATTAGTGACAAATATATTTGTGAATGCATCGCGGTTCTCTCTATAAAAGCATAGCCCTTCTGAATAGATCGGAGTCGGAAGCTGCTCAACCGGTTCGAGGCATGCGGCGCGGTCATCAGTAATTGCCATATACTGCATATCTCGGGTAGCATGTATGAGCAATTGAACCTTAACCCTGTCGCCGACCTTGAAGTCGGAGGATTTAATCCATTCAGTTCCGTCGGCTTTAAAATATTTCTTCTCTATACTTACGGCTTCACACGATGACGGCTCTACCATATCCATCTTTTTGATTGATCGGCTATAGACGGCTCCCCAGGATGGAGTGCCGGTACTCTTATTGATTGTCAATATGGCTCCCGATGGATTCATATCTGTGATGTTCTTCCGGAAATCACCGATTAACGAATCGTTATACTTGAAATCGATAGCACTACCGTCAATATCCATTGAAACTTCTGATGCTTTATTGAGCCACTTGGGAGATGTTTTGATTATGGCTGCTATAATCTGGGTGGTCATTGAGCCTGAACCCCAGTTTTGAGCCTCTTTCTGTAGAATGAGCCACTGGCGGATCAAATCAATATCGGTGCTCTGCGGTTCAATTGTGTACAATGTCAGCAGGGCGTCAGAAGCGACTCCGAGTTGCAGAAGGGATCCTCCGAAAGAATCGCCAAGTGATGGCCACCACATTCCCTTTGTTGCAGAGCATTCGGCATATTCTTTAAGTGATGCCAGAACGGTTCGGGACAGTTGCTTATATCCATTGTTATATAGCAATCGGGCGGCTACGGCTTTATCTCCTACAGAATATTTCTTCCAATTTTTCACTATTTTCTGAATTTCATTGGAAATAATTCGTTTGCCTTCCGCCGATGGGGTGAATGATGGCCACTGATCACGGATTATCAGGAATTTACGGAATGATGACGTGGGATATTTTTTGTACTGCTTGACAACTTCCTTTTGATCCCAATCCAATGCCTGTTCAATCATTTTCGCCAATTCCTTGTCTTTAGGCATGTAGCCGAGTTGATTCAGATAGCCAAAGGTGTATAACGCATCTTCGGTAGCCCATTGTGACGTGGTTTCGGATTGGTTGATCCATGCCCAACCTCCATTATCGCGTTGCAGTTTCTTTAATAATCCTATGGCGGCAGAATAAACTTCGGAAATCTCTTTTTTATCAAAGAGCAATGCAAGTCGTTGCATGCGTTCAGTGTCATTCATTGCATCAACCATCCATGGTGTGGCTTGCAGGAGGATTGTTTTCAGATCACTGTTGCGTTGGAGCATGGACACAAGTGTTGAATCAGAGCGATCGCTTGATGTCCATTGACGAAGTGCTTCATCTATTGCCGGATAATCTTTCAGCAATCCTTCTGCAACTGCTGCCGAGAATATAGCATTTGAAGCATCGGAAGGGGTGCTCATCTGGCCTGACCTCAAACCGGGTAGGGCGGTGACTGCCAGCCATGTCGGATTGTCGCAGTACTGGAGAGTGACGTTGGCTTCAGTTCCAGTTTCCGGCAATTTCATGTTGAACGTTGTGCTGTCCGGGGATATATAGAATGGGAGGGTTTCTATCACCGGAGTGGTGGATTGCAGGATCGGGATGACTGACTGCTCTCCATCAGCAAATGTAGCCGAGGCACTTTTGACTCTATACCCTACAAATGTCATATCCTCCGGGGCGAAGAATCGGATAGATGCTGTTGCCGTGTTATTTGCTTTAACCGTCTGGCATATCGTTGTATCTGATATTATCTTCTCATTGGTCGGATTAAATAGTTCTATAGTCGTTGAGATACTCTCATCGCTATCCGAGTTGTTCATGACCAATGCGTTGATATCAATTGAATCGCCGGTCCTGACAAAACGGGGAAGGTTAGGTTGAACCATAACAGGTTTGTTAGCTATGATATTTGCCGAATATAGATCGGTCAGCAGGCTGTCGGTAAATGCAAGCGCGCGCAGTTTCCATGTCGTATTGGCGTTTGGCACTCGGAAACTTACCGAAAGTCGACCTTCGCTATCGGTATTCAATGTTGGCTTATAAAATGCCAGTGGAGTCTCCGACTCGCGATATTCAAAAACAGGATTGTTATTCGTAGGGTTCTGTTGTTCACCCCTTATATTAAATTCCGGAGTTGTGGCAATCTCGTCTATTGATAGGGTTTCCTCATGAGCGGCTGTGGGCATAGAGTAATCGACAATGTCCATCGCTCCGCTGGATGCAGATTTCAACATCATTCGATTTCGTCCAAAACTTAGCCTGTAATTGTTGAATAATGGATATCCGTACAACTTGAATCGCGGAGTGCTATGGCTTGTGCACATTGCGGATGTATAAGGAAGCAGGATGCGATATGAATAGGAGCCCTCTCCGACAAATTCAACATTTGTTTTGTAGATATAATCATGTCGTTTGATATAATTCCAGGAATCAGATCTGAGCGCATCAAGGGCGCTATTATACATATCCATAATTAAGGCTGCGGATGTGGATGTGCTGTCCTGATTGACAACACGGAATGTCCATGTCTCCTCATTGCCGGGAATAACCTTGTCTCTAAATGTTTCTGCAATTATTTTTATTGATTGTGCTTTATTGTATTTTAGATCTAAATTATATTCATACTTACAAAAATTCTGTATCGTAATTAAATTGATGTTCGGAGAGATAAGATCGGCAGGCACTGAAATATTCAATGTATGCATTCCGGATTTGGTTTTTATCCATTCCTGAGATATTATTTTATTCCCGTCTGAGAGCGTTTTCAATATGTAGGTCTCAGGCGCGGTCGTGGCATACAAGAGTGTAGCTCTTGATTGTCTGTCAAGCACAATTGGTTGGTCTTTCGTATAAGGCATCCAAAATGGTACTGATGCCGGTGATTTTTTGTCGTTAGGACGGAATAAAATAACGTTGTAGGATTTTATAGAGTCTTCAGTCTGTGTGAATGATTTAAGTTCAAGACTGTATTGGCCAGATGGTATTTTTGTCCAGTTTACTGTGGGATTTGATGTCTTGATAGTTCCGTGGGACACTACCGCATTGTTGGAAGAATTGCGAAGTGAGTAAGGTATAATGGTATCAATTGGTTGCATATCGGATCTAAGAACCTTAATTGATAATGGCGTTGCGTTGGTCACATTTATATTATCGGGAATATCTGCCATCAAGGTTAGGACATTTCCTATAGAAAATGATTTAGTACATTGCTGCGATTCGCCTGCGTCCGTTGTTGCTTCAATTCTGATTGTATATAAACCATTTGGATCTGGAGAATAGGCAAGCATTTTTTTAGAAATTACTATTGAGAACAAGCCATTAGCTTCTGTGCTATCCGATTCAGAATAGAAATCGATAGAGTTTAATGCGCGCCACCAGAGTTGTGATGAGACACTTAGGGTGTATTTCAATGGGATGTTGCCAAGCCCCATTCCGGAATATGTTTTTACTTTGCCGGCAATAGTTAAATCTCCTGTTTGATCTTTATCAGTAGATGTTAAGATTGAGTTTATATCAACATAAAAAGTCGGAAGTTTGTAATCCGAAACCATAAAGGTTTTATTACATATAATTCGATTGGTTCCACTATTGCTATTTCCTTGGATCAAAATGCCATAATTTCCGGTGAGTTCACCTTTGGGGATTGAAAATGAGCCATTGCATCGGCCCCAATCATCTGTCCGGAGCTTCAACGTATCAATATAAATCCTATTTGTATTGTATAATAGGGCATCAATGCTGTAATTCTTCTTTAGGCGATAGTTTTGACCTCTATATTCATAAATTATCGAATTGAACTCGACGGTATCGCCGGGTTTGTATATTGCTAAAGATGTGAATGCCTGTCCATCAATTTTCCAATCGGTATATGTTGAATATATTGACGGTGATGAGCCTGGTTGTGAACAACCCAGACCATCTTTTTTTACATAAAGCAATCCATTCTGACTTTTTTCAAGTTGTAAAATCCCATCAGAACCGGTCTTCCCAATTTCCTGTATGTTTGTCCTATCTTTGAATGGCCTTAGATTTACGGTGGCATCGGCGATAGGAATTCCGGAGTTCCCATACACGGCTACTACCTGTCTGTTATTTTCGGCATTAATCAATTCCATTGACATTTCTGTACAAAGAATAGGGCGTATATAGTTATCAGCTGTGTTTGTTTTGTCGTCAATATCTGTAATGACAACATATTTACCGGGTTCCGGTAAATTCAGTAAACATTTTTTCTGTGCTTTGAATGGAATGTCATTTTCAAATGACAATGGGATTGTCTTAATCAGATGTGATTTAGCTTTGCCTAAATTAATGCTGGGTTCAAAGGGGTCATAGTCGACCTTGAGTACCTTAATTGTGAGATCTTTGACATTTTCAACATTTACTACTAAAGGGAAATCCAATTTTGGGGAAACATTTAAACTGGATTGCATCTCTATGGATTTTTTTGATATTTCTGCAAGTATATTATTTAGGCAGCCGATAATATTGCTATTAGGAAATTTTTCACAGAATACTTTGATTAGATTATATAAATAGGTTTTCTCAGAGTAGTCATAGTCTGAATATCTTATTTCAGATAGTATTAGACCACTATATTCACTGGATTTATATTCTGAATATAAATCCATAAGTAATCGGTTGTACGTATTTTCAGCTGCATCAGACATTGAATTGTATACATTATTCTCAATGAAATTCAAACGATTGATGTCGGCTATTATAAGTGGTGCGATGTTATTGGCATGGAATTTAAGCAGGTCGGAATATGTATCAAGAATTTTCTCGGCCTGAATCGACATGGGAACATATTTAGGCTGGAGCACGAATGTCGTCCTCGGGGTCATGAGCAGGATTGACAGGCTGTTTGAAAACTCACTCAAGCCCGTGCGAAGCTCGATTGTCCGATATGCTACAAAATCAAAAAGTGTAGGGTAGTAGGTCAATTCGCCGTGGGCTATATTGATTATGGAGGTGTATTTATCCAGATTGGCTTTTTGAAGAGCAGTGGTGGGACGCAGTGATTCATCGCATAGATCTGAAATAACCTGACGGAATTGCTCGCCGCTCCATTCTGTATAATCATCGGGAAGTGGGTTCAAAGGTAAATTCCGGTTGTCATACAGATACTTATTGGAACTGTAGATATCGGAATAGATTTGTGCCTTTAGTAGTTTTACTAAAGATGTGGATTCCGGAGCTTTTAGATTGGGTATAACTGAATCAATCTTAGAGATAATTTTTTTTGAATTATCATTGCCTATTGATGCCTGTGCTATGGCATAGTCCATGAGCGAGCGTATTGCTTCTATATCATTACCGTTCTTAAGCGCGGTATTCATAGCGGATAGGGAGGCTTTTGTCACCTTCTGCGGAAAGGCAAAATCCGGAGTGGAAACTATATCTGAGTTAAGCGCGGAGAGTGCTGCCGGCAATGATATGAAAGTTATTGCCAGTAGTTGTTTGAATAAATTACGCATGCTCATAAACTAATAGTTAAGTGGTTTTTATATGATCAGTCGGGACGCATCCTTTTGTGAAAGGAATCGCGTCCCGACGTTATAACAATATATTATCTGTTCTATGTTTTGTCCGGGACTATTTTTTGCGGTGTTTCATCAGCTGTCTCATCCATTTTGTCTCGGCATTCTGGAATTTAAGGAGCTGTCGTGGGGTGAGAATCTGTTTGAATCGATCATAGTATTTTTTCTCAATTGCGCCCTCTTTGTATTTGAATTCAAAAGAGGCTTCAGCTGCTTTCTCCAATTCAAGATCAGTAGCGTCTTTTTTTGAACTGACCGACTTTTCCATTTTACGGGTGTCTCGCCGCAATTGGTTGCGTTCTGCCTCGAAAGCATTATATACCTCAGTAAACTGCTCTTTTTTTTCAGAGGATATATTGAGCTCTTTAATCATGAACTCAACCTTCGCCTTCTTCATTTCCTGCATCCATTGGCTGCGTTGTGCCGATGTCTTTTCTTGTGCGCAGATATTGGAGCTGCACACAATTGAGATTACAAGAAGGGCTATAGAAAAGAACTTGCTCATATATACTGGACTTGGATATTGTGTTTTTTTACTTGTTTGCTGAGGCTATCATGCTGCCGGGGTCAAATCCCTGGTCATACAGATCGTCATATATATCGCCTTCGCTTATTTCCGGGATGCAGTAATCATAATAAAAGGCATCATTATCTATTGCGCTCATAAGAACAGGATTGCTGCTGATGTCACTATGGTCTGCTGTTTTCATCAGGTCAAACATTTTCATCATGCACCAGATACCCATGAACATGGCTGCCATGTAGATGTAGGGACGCATTTTCTGCCAACGGCTTCTTGGCTCGGCTTTTGCGGCCATCCCTTCTGTCTCCCATTCCTGTTTTGGAAGCGAGGCGGCCATGCGGCGATTGAAGTCGTCAAAGAACCCGTCGGGGACGGTCATCCCGGCATTCGTGCCCGACATTCTTTCCAATATGTTAACTTTCGGTTGCATCATAAATCACATTCTGTACTTTATAGACGTTGCATAGTGGCAATGGTTTAATCAAGGTCTTCAAAATATTGCTGAATTTTTTTTGCAGCTAAGTGGTACGATGCTTTGAGCGCTCCGACGGAAGTTCCGAGTATGTTGGATATCTGTTCATAAGGCATCTCGTCAAAGTATCGCATATTGAATACCAGACGTTGCTTTTCAGGGAGCATGGCAATCGCTTTTCTGAAATTTTTTGCAAGCTCGTCGCCATCAATATGTTGATCCGATTCTATCATATCGGATAGGTGGGAGTCCGGATCATCAATGGCGGATGCTTGCCTTTTGCGTTGCTGATCAAGATGAGTTATGCTCTCATTTATCGCTATCTTATGAAGCCAGGTCGAGATTTTGGCTGCACCGCGGAACTGATCTATCGAAGACCAAGCCTTCATGAACACATTCTGCAAGATGTCAGCTGCGTCATCATGACTTTGAACCATACGCCTGATCTGCCAATAAAGAGATTCGGAATATTTACCGATAACCTCTTCAAAGGCTTTCCTGCATGTTTTGGGATCTTGAAGTCTTTTGACAAGCAGTTTTTCTTCTATTTCAGTCGTATTTTTGTCGGCCATTTACTGATGTGGACTTTTTTACTGGTAGAACGGTATTGCCCGTCTCGTCACTGAGAATGTAAAGGTAATAATAATGATTAGATCGGCAATCCGTTTTTTCATAAAAAATGTTGTTGACGAAATTTCATGTACAACAAAAAAGGATCACCTGTTCGGTTGATCCTTTTTGTAGCGAATCCGGGAATCGAACCCGGGTCTCCACCGTGAGAGGGTGGCGTGCTAACCGCTACACTAATCGACCGGTTTTGCTTCCGGGATTCTGTCCTTCCTCAAGTTAAACCTTTCCGTTTGTAACCTTGATTCAAGCTCTCTGTTTCCCTTTTGCGTTGCAAAGTTACTGCTTTTTTTCGGGCTGTGCAAACTTTTTCGCCACTTTTTTTTGAAAAATTTATTTAAGCTTTAGCTTCCCGATAACCGTGGCTAAAACCCTTATCATAAAGTTTGGAGAGCGCATATTCATCGCCCAAAAAGCGGCCCACAGTCACCAGGGCGGTGCGGCCAATGTTGGCGGCCTGCACCTTTTCCGCAATGTCCGCCAAAGTGCCCACCACCTGCTTTTCCTCCGGCCAGGAGGCTTTGTAAACCACGGCCGCCGGCGTATCAGCCGGATAGCCCTCGCGCAGGCGAGCCACCAACTCTTCAATCATATGCACGCTGAGGAATATAATCATTGTAGCGTTAATTTTAGCCAAGTTGCGGATGTC